>Ga0315336_1000859_pt1 | contig 69906 bp, 59 predicted proteins | sample ASW5metaG_FD_204512 | JGI IMG/M metagenome (GOLD analysis project Ga0315336, IMG submission 204512) | Ammonia-oxidizing marine archaeal communities from Monterey Bay, California, United States - ASW #5 | ecosystem: Environmental > Aquatic > Marine > Intertidal zone | place: USA: California... | reverse complement strand
TGAAGAGCCAGCTGAGGAAGAAGCTGCTGAAGAGCCAGCTGAGGAAGAAGCTGCTGAAGAGCCAGCTGAGGAAGAAGCTGCTGAAGAGCCAGCTGAGGAAGAAGCTGCTGAAGAGCCAGCTGAGGAAGAAGCTGCTGAAGAGCCAGCTGAGGAAGAAGCTGCTGAAGAGCCAGCTGAGGAAGAGGAGGAGTCCGAGTAGCACTCGGACTTGTTTGAGCTATGGGTCGTGATGGCCCGCGCTTCCTGGTCGTGGGGCACATTGTAAAACCCCACGGAATCAAAGGCGAATTCCTGGTTCTGCCGTTGACGGATCATCCTCAGAGCACGTATAGGCCTGGGGTAATGCTACATCTCGGTAGTGTTGATAGCATGAATCCGGATCCGGGCCTTCCAGCTCTTAAACTTGAACAGGTACGTCCCTACAGGAACGGTTATATCGCGTCTGCTGGAGGAATCACCGATCGGAGTGATGCAGAGCGGCTACGTGGACACTATCTGTTTCGAGAAGTGTCAGCACTTGAGCCGCTTGGCGATGGTGAGTTTTTTTACCACCAACTTCTTGGTATGAAGGTTCAGACCAATATTGGTACCATGGTGGGAGAGGTAACCGAGGTTTATGAACTTGATCCCAACGATATCCTCTGTGTCCAGGGTCACGAAGGAGAAATCATGATTCCTTTCTCCAAAGAAATAGTTCTCCAAGTCAATGCGGATGAGAAGTACATTGTCATCGATCCACCTGATGGCTTACTCGATCTTTAGATTACAGAGCTATGCGGATCAACATTGTGTCTATCTTTCCAGATTTTTTCGACGGCCCCTTGGGGTTGTCAATCCCGGGTCGCGCAAGAGAGGCTGGCCTGGTGCAATATCATCTCACAGATCTTCGTTCTTATACCCACGATAAGCACCGCACAGTTGATGATCTTCCCTACGGGGGAGGGGCAGGCATGGTTATGAAGCCAGAACCTTTCTTCGAGGCAATCGATGACCTCGAACCAAAAGGTCCAGTCATCCTGCTTTCCGCGAGGGGACGTGTCTTTAATCATGCCGATGCGGTTCGTTACAGCGTAGAACCTGAACTCACATTCCTTTGCGGACACTACAAAGATGTGGACCAACGAGTTGCTGACCATCTCGCTACAGAAGAGGTCTCAATCGGAGATTATATTGTATCAGGTGGAGAGATTGCCGCGCTGGTTATTACGGACGCAGTGGTCAGACTGCTTCCAGGAGCAATCGGAGACCATGACGCAGCTGCTACTGATTCATTCTATGATGACGGGTTGATCAGTGCTCCTTCTTACACGCGGCCGGCCAGTTACCGCGGCTATTCAGTTCCAGAAATACTACTTTCCGGAAAGCACGAAGAAATTGCGGTATGGAAGCAAGAGAAAAAGGAAGCACTGACTCGAGAGCGCGTGAAGCACGCTGGTTAATAGAAGCTGGTAAGTGATTTTAGCGGCACAGGGACCCCCATCTTACCGTTCAGGATGAACTAGTTCCAATTCAACCCTCGAAGCTGGTCCACATCTAAATTCCCACCACTCAGGACTACCGCAACCTTCGTTCCAGGACTTGCCTCAATGAGGCCGCCCAGGAGTGCCCCGACCGGAGCTGCTGCTGCACCTTCAGTCACAAGTTTTGCTCTCGCCATCAGCCAGATGAGTGCATCAAATATTTGCTTGTCTGGAAGAGTCACGATTTCATCAACGAAACGCGATACAACCGAGTGCGTGTTTACACCAACCGTCTTCACTCGCAATCCATCGATTATAGAGGAGACGTCATCAAGAGTGATAAGGTGTCCGGCTTCGACACTCTTCTTCATTGCGGGTGCACCAGATGATTCAATACCTATCACTCTGACGTTTGGTTTGACACTCTTGACCGCCATAGAGACACCAGAAATTAGCCCGCCACCGCCGATTGGAACGAGAATGATTTGTGCTTCAGGCCAGTCCTCTATGATTTCTAACCCGGCAGTCCCTTGTCCTGCGATAAGGCGTGGGTCATCGAACGGATGTACGTAAGTCAACCCTCGTTCCTTCACCAGTTCAAGGGCTTTCTCATTGGCTTCGTCCCAGATCGACCCATGGAGTACCACTTCAGCTCCATATCCCTTGGTCGCTTCGATTTTTGAGGGTGTTGCATTTGTTGCCATGCAAACTACTGCTTGAATGCCGTACTGCTGTGCAGCTATAGCCACACCCTGTGAGTGGTTCCCGGCAGATGAGCAGATAACACCTTTGGCGCGCTCCTCCTCTGTCAGTAGACCTATGAGGTTTGTGGGTCCCCTGACCTTGTATGAGCCGCCCTTTTGGAAGAGCTCTGCCTTAAGTCGAATATCGAAACCAGTCACTTCGTTGAGTGAGCGGGACGTTAATAGTGGTGTTCTATAAACGTGAGGGGCCACTCGTTCATGGGCCTTCTCAAAATCGTCTCGGGTCAACATGAGGCCAGGTTTGACTCCGTTCACAGTCAAGGTGTATTGCCTGTTAAACCGTCCATGCCTCCCTCAACCCAGTTGGGTCTCGGTCCGTTTGCCAAAATGCGAACGGCCTCAACTGCGGCTTCAACGATCGCCGCCATATGATCAAAATCTATATACTGGACTTCATCAGAAGGTCTATGGTAGTCATCATGCAGATTGTATGACGACAGAGTGTGCGCTGGTATGCCAATGCGCGCGAACGCGATGTTATCACTTCGAAAGAAAAAATTTTGATCAGGTCGGGGATCGGGCACGATTGGTGATCCTTTGTTCACAAGCTGTCCACCCATCGTTGTACGCTCAAAACCCGTCAACCATCCGCGACCGAAACCACCTGCTAGTGAATCCGGTCGACCAATCATCTCAATCTGAAAATCCGCCACTGTCTGCTCAAGAGGAAAGACAGGGTTCTCTATGTACCACCGGGTTCCGAGAAGTCCCATTTCTTCGGCCGTGCTTAGTAAGATGATAACCGTCCGCCGGGGCCGGTTACTTCTAGCCAAGTCCCTGGCAATCTCTAGAATCGCTACTGTACCAGATCCGTCATCATCAGCACCGTTGTAAATAGAATCTCCGTCGATCGGGGGACCAATTCCCACATGGTCATAATGCGCCCCGATAACGACTCCTTCATTGGCAACGCTTGGATCAAACCCCGGAATAAGCGCTATCACGTTCACTTCATTTTCAATGATGTTTTCTGCTGGGAGTTCGTCGAAGTCTAGGGAAAGAGAGGGTAGCATGAGGCGCTCACGAGGACCATTCGGGCCATCTACTTGGATGCGTGCGAGAGGGACGTTCTGGAAGAAGCCGTTATCTCCAGCTGGATCTAGCCCGTATCTCTCTAGCTCGTTTGCAAGAAAAAGTGCCGCTTTGGTCGAACCGAGTGTACCGGTTTTCCGCCCTTGCATGGAATCGGAGGCTAGGATAGACAGAAGCTGTTCAAGCCGCTCTGCCCTTGTAAGCGTATCATCGGACAAGTCGTCATTGGTATCCGGGACCTCAGTGCATGCGGACACCAATGCGAGTGATAACGCCGGGATTGCAAGCTGGATACGCATAGCGACTCCAAGTCCATGTGAAGATCTCCCCAACTTGGTTGTATCAGACTGGTAAAGATACCCCAATCTGAGGGGTTCACGCTCTGGAGACCCCCGGTTAAGTTACGCGGCCGTTCAATAGCGGGTCCGGCCGTATCGTGGAGCCGAAGATGACAGATGTAATCAAGCAAATTGAGAAAGAGGAGTCGCGGAACTCTGTCCCCGATTTTGATCCGGGTGATACTATCCGTGTGCTCTACCTAGTGCGTGAGGGTACCAAAGAACGCATTCAGGCATTCGAAGGTGTGTGCATTGGTCGTAAGGGTGGAGGACTCGATGAAACATTCACCGTTCGAAAGATTTCTGGTGGTGTTGCTGTCGAGCGTATTTTCCCGCTTCAAGCACCGACCGTGACTGGTGTGGAAGTCGTAAGAAAAGGACGCGTCCGACGTGCGAAGCTCTATTACCTCCGAGGGCGGCGTGGTAAATCCGCACGGATACAGGAGAAACGCCAAGCGCGTTGACCAGTGGGCAGGATGAAGCCAGGTACTCAAGAATCTGAGTGGCCGGGAGACATGCTCGCTTACGAGAATCTTTTCTGGAGCCAGGGCCGTTCGGTCGCCGGTGTCGACGAAGCTGGGCGAGGCCCGCTTGCAGGGCCAGTCATAGCTGCAGCAGTTGTGCTTCCCGAAGGTACTCAGGTAGAAGGGGCAGGGGACTCGAAAAAGCTTTCGCGCACTCTCCGAGAGGATCTATATACTGAAATTCTTGCCAAGGCTTCATCAATAGGTATCGGAACTGGATCAGTTCAGGAAATCGATAAGCACAATATCCTGAATGCTACGACCCTAGCTATGAATCGGGCGTTGACCCAACTGAGTGAAGAACCGGGGCACGTTGTCGTAGATGGACTACCAGTTAAAACCCTGGAATGGGAACATGAAGCGGTGGTCGGTGGTGATGGTTTGGTTCACTCAATAGGGTGTGCTTCGATAGTCGCTAAAGTTACCAGAGACCGCTTGATGACCGGATTAGCACTTCGCTACCCTGGATACAGCTGGGAAAAGAACGCGGGATATGGTACCGCCTTGCATAGAGCTGCTATCAAGGAATTAGGACTTACTCCTCATCACCGGATTACGTTTGGTCGCCTACAGTATGAGCTGGATGTTTGACAGTACTTTGAGACTCAGCTGAACCGGGAGCGATCGCAGTTATGGGTTCCGAATACTTCACGATGAGCCAGAGTGCTCTATCTTCTTGATGACCAGGTAGCTCAGTTGGTAGAGCAACGGACCTTTAAACATTTCTTCACAGTTTGCTAACTCTTTATAGCTCTTAGTTTTAGCGATTTGGATTCAAAATCGCTCGGTGATTTATCGTGGATAGCAGACACAAGACAGTGAATAACGGATTGATTAGATTCCGTCGTTCAGCGAAAACTGAAACAACGAGTTTTGGGCTAGTAGCTCAATTGGTAGAGCATCTGACTTTTAATCAGAAGGTCCTTGGTTCGATTCCAAGCTAGCCCACTGCTGGCGATAGAACGAAAGAGCCTTTTAATCCGTGGGTTGTGGGTTCGATCCCGACCCGGGTCATAATAATGTCAGGCCCGAGATTCGGGTTGCGTGCGCGTCTAGGAGTGTGGGATCTTGCTTGCCCCCGCTCGTGAAAGAATGCAAGAGGAGGGTTAATCGATGAGTCTTAAATTTGGTTATCCGTGTTTACAGGCGTCTCTTAACTTTGTGCTTTATCCTCTGATGGTATTGGCATTCTGGATTTGCTTAACACCTAGTCCAGCGGTGGCACAGGGCGAATGGTTAGCACACGGGCGTGACTTAGCTGAGACGCGTTATAGCCCGCTCAATCAGATCGACACTGAAAACGTAAGTCGTCTTGAAATAGCTTGGACCTGGGATATTCCGAAAACAGGGGCTCGGCTTGAGACAAGCCCTCTGGTTGTAGATGGAGTGATGTACGGGACCGGACCTCTGAGCTTTGTATTCGCTCTTGATGCACGCACGGGTGAAGAGAAATGGCGTTGGGACCCTGCGATTCCCGACGCACGCCACGGAGGTCCAGGAGCTTGCTGTGGGAATGTAAACCGGGGAGTGGCTCTTCACGGAGACAAGGTTTTCGTGGGATTGCTTGATGGCCGGCTGGTCGCTCTGAACAGAGAGTCTGGTACGGTTGAGTGGACGGTGCAGACAACTCCTGCCGGATCAGACTATACGATTACTGGTGCCCCGCGTGTTGCCCGGGACAAGGTGATTATCGGTAACGGAGGTGCGGAGTACGGTGTTCGTGGATACGTGACAGCGTATGATGTTGAGCGAGGCGACCAGGTTTGGCGCACGTATACCGTACCGGGTAACCCCGCAGACGGTTTTGAGAACGACGCGATGAGGGTTGCTGCAGATACCTGGACTGGTAATTGGTGGATCGCTGGAGGAGGAGGCACCGTTTGGGATGCAATGGTTTATGACGAAACGGAGAACCTTGTATACCTAGGCACTGGGAATGGTGCTCCTTGGAACCGAGAGTACCGTAGCCCGGGTGGCGGAGACAATCTTTACTTATCATCCATCGTCGCTCTGAACGCAGATAACGGTGAGTACGTTTGGCACTATCAAACGACCCCGGGTGACGATTGGGACTACACGGCAACCCAACCTCTGATGTTGCTCGATCTTGAGATTGAAGGTGAGGTTCGCGAGGTGATTGTTCAGGCTCCAAAGAATGGTTTTTTCTATGTTGTTGATCGAATTACTGGCGAACTCATTTCGGCAGAGGCATTTGCTGATGACTTGACCTGGGCTACCCATGTGGACCTTCAGACGGGTCGTCCTGCTGAGTCGCTTGAAGCACGATATGGGATGAACCGAAGAGGAGCATGGCTATCGCCTGGTCCCACCGGTGCCCATAACTGGCGCCCAATGTCATGGAGTCCACTCACCGGCCTTGTTTATCTGCCTGCTCAGAACAACACGTACTACTATCAGATGGCAGAGCAACTGGAGTACACTCCGGGTCAGTGGAACACTGGAACGGGTCGAGGCAGAAGTGAGCAGAGACCTGAGCGTCCTCAGCTTACGGGACCATCTACACTCTTGCTCGCGTGGGATCCTGCTACTAATCGGGAAGCTTGGCGGGTTCCATCATCCGGAGGAAACGGCGGGACCCTGTCGACAGGGGGGAATCTAACGTTTTGGGGTACAGGATCTAACCTTGTTGCATTGGATGCCCGAAGTGGTGAGCAGGTTTGGTCGTTTGAGGTTGGTCGTGGGACGGCCACGCCAATTACATATTCGATTGATGGGCGTCAGTATATCACCATTGCCGCTGGTATGGGTATCCAGAACCTTCCGCCGCGAGTTTGGACATTCTCCGTTGAAGAGGGTGTTGGGTCATTAAATGGGAACTGATGGAAACATGTCCCTCAATTCTCAGGTCTCAATAACAATCTGAATGCTTCGTTAGCCTCGACAGCTTCTCTACTAAATGAGAGAGGGAAGTACTCCTGATTCGCCCAGCTCTCCGTGAGGTTGCCGTAAAAAGGGCTGCCCGGTCGCTCGGATTGTCCTGGTGCGATCGTTGCGACCGAAGCGTCGAGGTCAGCAAAGTCTACGACCTCACGAAATGTGGCTCCTGTCGCCGCGACAGTTCCAGCTCCACCCAAACGTTCAGCTTCAGGGAGGTCGTAAGCGGATACTAGTGAATGCGGGAACTCGCTGCGTTGCGTGCGGCCCCATCGCCATTGAGACGGGTCATCCCCCTGTTCTTCACTGAGCATACGTACAGCTGTCGCTAGTGCCGCCTCAGGATCGACATCAGAGCGAGCCCCCCCTCGTCCACCACCCAAGACCCGACGAAGGTGGCCGAAGATGGCCGGTGCACGACCTTCCCTCCGGAAGATAGCGTCCCACTCCGCAAGTTCCCTGCGGTACTGTTCTAGGATAGGGTCCTCAGCCGCCCAACCGCGGAATAATTCTAGTGTTTGAGCAGCGGATGCCAAGAATGCATCGTGCTGTAAGTCCTTGGAGTCTTGTACTGTAAAGTTGCTTCCGCTCGATAACACACTAGCCACGCGTTCAAAGCGAGCGAATGGACCTTGCGTCTTGAAGAACAGTGGAGGGTCATATCCTTCTGGATGGATGTCGTGGTTCGCTGTCGCAACCCAACCTCGTTCAGGATTGAACTCACGAGGGAGATCGTCTCGAAAGCCACTCCACTCATATCCGCCTGTTCCCGGAACCGGAAGCCTTCCATGCCATCCTTCACGTTTTGGAGATAGCGCTGATGCTTGCCAGGCGATGTTACCATCAGCGTCACCACAGATCATGTTCTCAGTTGGCGCAAACCAGTAGTCCAATTCATCAAGGAATACCGAGCAGTTTGAGGCCACGTTCAGGCGGAGCGCAGACAGATAGCCAGTACTCCCAGGCTCGTGCATTGTCGAACGGATCGAATAGGCTTTCAAATTCTCAGTGTCTTCGAAGAATACAGGTCCGTGACGGGAGAACTTGAGTTCCAAGATTTCAGGTTCGTCTCCACTTACTTGAATTGTGTCATACTCAATCCGGAACGGCTCCCACGTATCCCCAGAGCGCACCTCGTTCTGGTTACTTGGGTTCACCTCTTCGATGTAGACGTCTGATTGGTCAGTACCAACGATGGTAAGACCCCAAGCGATGCGCCCATTGTGTCCTATAGCAACTCCAGGTAGCACGGGCTCTGTTGAGCCGATTGCCGTCCATCCAGGAGCATCAAGGTGCACCATATAACGTAAAGACGGATTCGTGACACCTCGATGAGGATCATTCGCGACTATTACCTCACCGCTTGCAGTTAGGGATCCACTGATGGCCCAATTATTACTGCCAGGGGAGGTTTCCTGGGCCCCTAAATTCATGGACACCTCTGCGTCAATCCAGGTGTCATAGGGGGACACGAGATCAGGTCGTACTATCGTGCCTCTAAAGCCGGAGAGACCCGAGGCCACATTGTCTCCAATGATTGAGTAATCCACTCCGACAGGAGCAATCAAGTCTCGGTACGGGCTAGGGCGTGCTTCACGATTTGCTTGCTCAGTCCCAACCTCTGTGACCCGTCTCGCCAATGACAGTTCTCTACGGGCATCTCCGGTCGGCATTGCAGTTGCGATCCGCAACAGCGGTGTTTCGACAGACCAAAGATCCGGTTGTAGTCCTGTGAGCTCGAACTCTACGGGGAGTTCACCAGCTTCCGTTGCATAGTGGATGTATGCGTTCACCCCTGATGAGAAGGCTTCCAGTATACGGCGCCCTTCAGGATGGTAGCTATTAAATTCCTCGTCCGTCCACGGTCCCCTGTACTTGATTAGCCTGGCAATACGGTCGTGTTCAAGTGCCGCAGACCCAAAAATTTCTGCAAGCCGTCCTTCACCTGCGCGCCGATACATGTCCATCTGCCATAATCTGTCCTGCGCCTGTATGAAACCCTGTGCAAGAAATAGGTCATCTAGGTCGTCCGCGTATATATGTGGGACACCCCAGGAGTCCCGGATTACTTCAACTTCAGCCTTGAGGCCGGGGACCATGATCGCACCCTCAATTTTGGAAAGATGCTCATTCGCTAGACTCTGAAAGTCACTCGGAATCTGCTCACAGGCTGTGGTGCAGAGAAGTATGACTAGAGTGAGCACCACATGGTTTAGCGGGTGTTTGTGACCTATAGAGGTCAGATTGATAGGTGTGCGCATTAGTTCTCCCAAAGGGTGCTGGGATCACCCCAGCTCTTCATATCTCTTTTCAGCATAAAGTGTATTAGAGCAAAGGTATGCGCGGTTACGAGTTATGGGAAAGAAGAGAGAACCTATCTCTCTCAAGCTCTATTTGCAGACGCCAACGGTAGGGGGTACCAATCGTCGATACGGTTCGTTTCTCCGTTCCTTCAGTACGTAGCTGAATCGGGTCTTCGCATGAATCCTTGACGCGGGTACTGGGCGTGCTTACAAGTTGCCGGCGGTTCCATGCAGTTCTGAGGGTCCCGAGAGGATGGGAAACTCAGGCCGAGGAGACTGAAGACATGATAAACTCTGTTGCGTTAGGGATGGGGCTAAGGAGGCTTAACGTGCTCTCCCTTACCTTGCCCCAAGAGGGGGCGCCCAGCCGGGTTCTTACCGGATAACCTGACCGGAACGGAGCCAGATCGGCGGCGGGCCCTCTTCTCAAGAGGGCCCGCCGCTTTTTCAGGCAAACCGTGCTAATCGACTCTTATGGCTCAAATCAAGATTTTTGACACGACACTCCGAGATGGAGAACAGTCTCCTGGAGCAAGTATGACGGCATCCGAAAAGATCCGGATGGCTCATGAGCTCCAGGACTTAGGTGTCGATATAATTGAGGCAGGATTCGCGGCTAGCTCATCCGATGAAGTAAGGGCGATCAGGGACATCTCAAGGGAAATCAAACGTCCAGTCATCACAGCTCTCGCACGTGCAAACGAAGGGGACGTCATAGCGGCAGCAAAGTCGCTTCAAGAGGCTGACAGTCCTCGCATCCATGTTTTCATTGCAACTTCTAATACTCACCTAGAGCGAAAGCTGGGGATCAATCGTGGTGAATGTATTGACCGGGCTGTGGAATCTATCCGTCTTGCTGCGAGCTATGTGGAGGATGTGGAATTTAGTGCTGAAGATGCCACTCGTACCGATCTGGATTTCTTGACTGAAGTTGTTAGGGCTGCCGTTCAAGCTGGGGCCACCACAATCAACCTGCCGGATACGGTAGGCTATGCACTACCGTTTGAGATTCAGTTAATGATAGAGGCACTGCAGTCGAGGTTGCCTGAATTGGATCAGTGCACGCTAAGTGTCCATTGTCATGATGATCTCGGGCTTGCAGTAGCAAACTCGTTGGCCGGGATTGCCGCCGGTGCGCGCCAAGTCGAGTGCACAGTCAATGGGATCGGAGAACGGGCTGGTAATGCGGCGCTTGAAGAGATCGTGATGGGTCTCAAAGTTCGTGAGGACGAGCTAGATCATCGTACTGGAGTGCGTAGCGAGCACCTTTACCGTGCTAGTCGACTGCTCTCATATCTGACCGGTATCCATCCCCAACCAAACAAAGCGATTGTCGGGCGGAACGCGTTTGCTCATGAGGCTGGTATTCATCAGCACGGAGTCCTTAAAGATCCCAGTACCTATGAAATAATGACGCCAGAGATGGTTGGTGTGCCCCAGAGCAAATTAGTTCTCGGCAAACACTCGGGACGGCATGGATTGGAGGCGCGACTCCGGGAGTTGGGGTATACGCTAGAGCCGGAGGAACTCGATAGGGTAGCAGCTAGCTTCAAAGAACTCGCTGATCAAAAGAAAGACATTCTTGATGAGGACATTATTTCGATCCTGAATCACGGTGTCATGGAGGACGTTCCTAAGGCGTATCGGATTGACGCCTTAGGAGTTACATGCGGTAGTGAACTTTCAAAAGCCACGATTACGGTCCTTGATGAAAATGGTATTCCACGGATCGCTGAAGGAGAGGGCGACGGTCCGATTGCTGCGGTGTTTGCTGCAGCGGACACACTTCACGATTTCAAGGTGGTACTTGAAGAGTTCGAGATCCGTGCAATGACTCCAGGTCGGGATGCTGTCGGAGAAGTGACCATTAGGGCCCGTGTCGATGGTCAAACCTTCACGGGGCGGGGTGGGTCTACAGATGTCGTGCTAGCTTCAGCTCGAGCTTATGTACATGTGCTTAATAAGGGAGTTCAGGCTCGTGAGCTTGAAGCTCGACATTTCGCTGCTAGAACCGACTGGGGCGTTTAAGCGAGGTGATCGGAGACCAACCTAGCACACTCCTTGATAAGATCTGGAATAACCACTTAGTCCACGCGGATCCGGGTGCTCCAGATTTGCTGTATGTAGACCTTCATCTCCTGCATGAGGTCACCTCGGCACAGGCATTCGACGGGTTGAAAATTGCTGGCAGGACCGTCAGACGTCCTGACCTCTGCGTCGCCACCGTTGATCACAACCTACCTACGACAGATCGTTCCCTTCCGGTGCTAGACTCGATTGCTCACCGCCAGATGGAAGTGTTGAGAGAAAATGCTCAAAGCCACGGCATCCGACTTTTTGATGTTGACGACGAACGGCAGGGCATTGTCCATGTTATTGGACCGGAGCTTGGGCTAACTCGCCCAGGGATGGTGATTGTCTGTGGCGATAGCCACACGTCCACTCATGGCGCTTTTGGTGCGCTCTCGTTTGGGATTGGTACTTCAGAGGTTGAGCATGTTCTGGCAACCCAGTGTATTCCACAGCGTCGACCCAAAGCGATGGAGATTCGGTTAAAGGGCGACCGCCCAATGGGCATTTCTGCGAAGGACTTGATCCTTGCGATCATCGGGGAAATCGGAGTCTCGGGTGCTGTGGGCCATGTCATTGAATACACTGGTCCAGTGATTGGGTCACTCTCTATGGAGGAGAGGATGACCATCTGCAATATGTCAATCGAAGCAGGGGCTCGGGCGGGGATGATCTCTCCAGACCCAACCACTTTTGAATATCTAAGAAACCGGGAATTCGGACCCAACTCGGATGAGTTCGCTGATCTGAAGATGGAGTGGGGGTCACTGAAGACTGATGACAGAGCCACGTTTGATAGAAGAGTTGTGATGGATGTCAGTGACCTAGAGCCTCAAGTAACCTGGGGCACAAATCCCGGCATGGTAACTGGGATATCTGGAAGGGTCCCGAATCCGGATGAGATTGAGGACGAAGAAATCCGGGATAGTGCAGAGCGAGCCTTGACTTACATGGGACTTGGGCCTGGTATGCCTATGGAATCGATAAGCGTCGACCGGGTTTTTGTTGGTTCTTGCACTAATGGGAGGCTGGAAGATCTTCGGGAGGTCGCCCGTATTGTAGATGGGAAACGTGTCCATTCTGGTGTACACGCGATGGTCGTTCCCGGCTCCACAGCTGTAAGGCGTCAGGCTGAGTCAGAGGGTCTCGACAGAGTATTTAGAGATGCAGGCTTTGAGTGGAGAGAAGCAGGGTGTTCGATGTGCATAGGGATGAATCCGGACACTCTTAGTACTGGAGAGCGCTGTGCCTCAACAACGAATCGAAATTTTGAGGGTCGCCAGGGTCGCGGTGGTCGGACGCACCTGGTTAGTCCGGCGACAGCAGCAGCAACTGCTCTCACGGGCCGGTTCACTGATCCTCGCAGCACCTGACAGTAATGGAGCCATTTCGAGTGCATACTGGTGTGGTTGCGCCACTGGATCAGGCAGACATTGATACAGACCAGATTATACCAAAACAGTTTCTAAAGAGCGTATCTAGAGAAGGGTACGGAGATTTTCTTTTCCATGATTGGCGAACGGAAGAGAGTGGTGCAATCAATCCTGCATTCATATTGAACCGGGATCCTTACAAGGGAGCCTCAATACTCTTAGCAGGGCGAAATTTTGGTTGTGGCTCATCGCGAGAACACGCAGCTTGGGCCTTGAAGGATTTCGGGTTCCGGACAATCCTTGCCCCGAGTTTTGCTGACATCTTTCGAGAGAATGCTGACCAGAATGGCCTGGCAGCTCTGTCGCTGGAAGAGAGCGTCGTGAGAGAGCTTCTAGCTCGGGCGCATAATGAAGCGCCCCTAAGGCTCACAGTAGACCTCGAACAGTGTACTGTTGCTGACTCCGGTACACTCATTGCTTCCTTTGAGATTGATGACTTCCGAAAGATGTGTCTTCTGGAGGGGCTCGACCGGATAGGATTAACACTCCGTCAAGCGGAAGCCATAAGCTTGTTTGAGCAGCAGCGGTGGCCGAACCGACCTGAGGTTGCTTCCGAGCCTTTCTAGCGTTTCCAATTTCTCCCGGCTTGGAAGACAAGCTTTGAGAGCCTATCGTAGCAGCAACTGCCATCCAAGAGTATTCCGAGATCATGAGACGTCCAATCCTACTGTTACTCCTTTCCCTGGTCCCTGCAACTGGGGTCGTATCCTTGAGTGCTCAAGATCTCCATATGGATGTCGCAATGCGGGTCTTGTCTTCAACGCCTTTAATTGATGGTCATAATGATCTCCCCTGGGCGATTCGGGGTAGTGAGGCCGCTCCACATGATGTCGAAGCTGATGTCCATGATTTGAGACAAAGAACTTCATTTCACACGGATATAGAGCGCCTACGATCAGGTATGGTAGGAGCGCAGTTCTGGTCTGTTTACATCCCGTTTGAAGCAACGGAAGAAGGGGCTGCCAAGGTGCAGCTGGAACAGATCGATATAGCACATCAGATCATCGATAAGTACCCGGATGTGTTCGAACTTGCCTTGGACGTATCAGATATTCGACACGCCTTTGGAGATCAAAAGATTGCTTCGATGCTGGGTATCGAAGGTGGGCACGCCATTGAAAATTCATTGGGCGCTCTGAGGGCATTCCACCGAATGGGCGTTCGTTATATGACGTTAACTCACAATGGAACACTCGATTGGGCTGACGCGGCGAATGATGAACAGCGTCATGGTGGGCTTACGCGTTTCGGTCAGGAAGTGGTTCGCGAGATGAACCGTATGGGGATGCTCGTCGATCTCTCCCACACTTCACCCTCGACCATGAATGATGCTCTCGATTTTGCTGAAGCGCCCGTGATTTGGTCACATGCATCAGCGAATGGTATCAGAGCACACCCGAGGAATGTTCCAGATCAGGTGCTTAGGCGACTTCCGGAGAACGGGGGCGTAGTCATGGTGACGTTTGTGCCATCGTTTGTCTCTGAGAGTGATGAAGCAACACTATCCGATGTTGCTGATCATATTGATCATGTGACCGCTATCGCAGGGGTCGACCATGTCGGGATTGGGTCGGATTTTGATGGGATTGACTCCACACCCGTAGGTCTTGAAGACGTCTCCACCTACCCATCACTATTTGCTGAGCTCTCCCGCAGGGGTTGGACAGAGCAAGATTTGCGCAAGTTGGCTGGAGAAAATGTTCTACGTGTTATGAGAGAAGCGGAAGCGGTGGCTAGGCGTCTACAACGTGACCGCCCCCCCTCGACAGCTACGATCGAACAACTCGATGGTCCGATCAGTGATGACTGATAGGACAACCATATTCTTCAGCCACACGGTGGGGGCCTTCACCCCCGTCGCTATAGCCTGTGGTTGCCTCTTAACGATTAGGCATCATCTAGATGCTACTCCGACGCTTTTACGAAGATAAACTGGCTCAGGCCAGCTATATGATCGGCTGCCAAGCTACTGGTGCGGCTCTGGTGGTTGATCCACACCGGGACTCAGAGGTCTATCTCCGAGCTGCAGCAGAGGAAGGTTTGGCGATCACCCATGTGTCAGAGACACACATTCACGCAGACTATTTATCTGGTGCGCGCCAACTAGCGAGGAGGTTAGATGCCACGCTTCTGCTCTCTGGGGAAGGCGGAAGAGAGTGGCAGTACGCTTTCATCGGAGAGGAGCATACGCAAGCCGTTCACGATGGCGATGAGATTGAAGTGGGGAATGTTGGTATAGAGATACTCCATACCCCGGGTCACACCCCGGAACACATCTCTTTCATGATTACGGACCGAGCTGCTTCACCAGAGCCGCTGGGCGTGCTGACAGGAGATTTCATCTTTGTAGGAGATGTTGGCCGGCCTGATCTTCTAGAGAAGGCTGCGGGGGTACCTGACTCAATGGTGGCCAGTGCTTGCTCGCTTTTCGAGTCTATCTCCCGATTCCGACACTTTCCGGAGCACCTGCAGATCTGGCCCGGGCATGGGGCTGGGTCAGCCTGCGGCAAAGCGCTTGGATCTGTCCCTTCATCTACTCTTGGGTATGAGAAACTAGCGAACTGGGCATTCCAGTGTGAGACCGAAGAAGAGTTCGTGAGCAGGGTGCTTGAGGGTCAACCAGAATCCCCGACCTACTTTGAGAAAATGAAACAAGTGAATAGGGATGGGCCTCCTATCCTTGATGGTTTGCCCGTGTTCGAGCACTTGGAGCAGAGAGCACTTCATGACGTACTATTGTCGGATCATGCTGCCGTGGTCGATATCCGGCAGGCTTCGGCTTTCAGGGCCGGTCATTTGCCTGGAACGATCAGTATACCGCTGAGTAAGGACTTCCCAACCTGGTGTGGCTGGCTTCTTCCATACGACCGGCCGATCTATTTAGTAGCAGAGAACTGTGATGCAACTAATGAGGCAGCGAGGGATCTCGCATTGGTCGGGATCGACAACCTCGAGGGGTTCTTCGATGTCAAAGCCCTAGAATGGTGGAGTGCTGAGTGCGGTAACCTGAAGAAGACCACCAGTATTAGCTGGGATGAAGCGGAGCAGGCTGTGGTAGAAGAAAAAGCCTCTGTCGTGGACGTGAGAGGACTGTCGGAGTGGAACGAGGGTTCTGTTCCTGGAGTCAAGCACATACACCTTGGCTACCTTGGTACCACTGGCCTCTCGAGACTCCCACGCGGATGTCCTTTGCTGCTGTACTGCCGTTCGGGCTATAGGTCAGGTATCGGAACTAGCATTCTGGAAGCTGCAGGCTTCAACGACGTTCGTAACATAGATGGTGGCATTCTGGATCGTATGAAGAGGGGCCTGCCGATCGAACAAGGGGTTTCGCCAGATAAGGAATAGGAGCTGTGGTCCGGTGTATCTGGCATGAATACTACAGAATGCTTTGGGCTACTTGATGTTGAAGGGGCTAGACCAACCTGAATATCCGTTCGATAGCGCGAAGAAAGACAGTGACTTCCTGAACTGCATGAAAGGGCGAAGGAAATCGATCCTGGGTTGAGTGTCCGAAGAGCCTTGTAATAGTTACGTATGAATGGCCCTGGGTAGGGAGTGCATCCTTGATTCTCAGCCCTTCAGTGAATGGGATAAGGTTATCGTTGCGTCCATGAAGCACGTGTACCGGGCAACTGATCTCCCCTAATGCCTTGAAGGGCTCGATCTTAGGCTCAACACTGATTGCTGCTTTGGCCAGCTTATGCCCGAGCTCCTCCGCATATACCAAATCTGATTGGACTCCCGAGAGAGGTGCAAGAAAATCAAACAAGGGTTGTCTATCCGAGTGTATCTTCTCGCGCTCCTTCGCTTTCACAGCGTCGTAACATGGATCACGAGCATCCACGCCCGGAGACTCACCAGATATAGCTGCGAGGCGACGGAGTCCGTCGGCAATGTCGATTGCTTCCTCGTACCCTGGAATCTTGTGCAGGTAGTTGGCAGCAACGATCCAAGGTCCATAGGGGTCAGGAATTAGTTCATAAGACTTTCCCTGGTACTCGTGCCGTCCGGTCAGCATGAAAGTGATGGTACGTTTGAGGTCGCAGTAGCCCCCGAATCCGACGACTCCAGCGATATCCGCGCTCACTTCTTCAGCTGCTGCTACTGCGAGTGCATGAGGAGCACTGAATGAGAACCCTATAAGACCGTAAGGTCTATCTTGCACCATTGGATTCTCTTTGAGTGCGGTGATCGAACACTGTACTGTTGGCAAGGCCAACTGAGGTCTCAGACTCAACTCCCGCCACTCAGGCACCTCGGGTATGATCACAACCATTCCGGTGGCTGCTACAGTTCGAGTGAATCGAAGCAGTTGTGGATGAGCACGCCCTGTGCGAGTGATCCCGTGGAGCATAATCCACCCCGGCAAGGGAGCATTCATCCCCGCTGGTCTGATGATTGTGGCTGGCACACGGATTCCATCGCGGTCTAAAGTTGTTTCTTCTTCTACGACATCTGCATGTCCAGTCAGCCAACTCCGGACATAGCGCGTAGTGCGGGTCAATTGAAGTGCCATGGCGCGAACCTATTCAGAACCGCTGGCCCATCGCTACCCAACAAACGAAATAGCCAACCCTAGTCGATGGTTCAAATCGCTGAAGTCCTGCTTGCTCGGAATGCATTTGTCGAGCATCATCGCTTGCAATAAAACTGGTCCAATCAGGAGGATTTCGTGAAGCGTGCAATGTTTCTATTAGGCTTGTCGTCGATGTTGGTCACATTTCCAACAGAGGCCCAGCAGGGGCCTCGGATTGCCCATCAATCAATCGAGGGGCGACCCTTTAGCCCGGCGATCCAGGTAGGCAAGACGTATTGGCTTTCGGGTAAACTCGGGGCAACACGTCAAACGCGTGAGATGAATGAAGGTCGGACCGCCGCGGAGACACATAATATCATGAGATCGTTCCAAGAGCTTTTGGGTGAACTCAGTATGGATCTTAGTAATGTTGTTAGTGCGACAGTATACCTAACCGATATAGCAGACTTTTCGGAAATGAATGCGGCGTACACGCAATACTTTCCCAGAGAAGCACCTGCTCGTGTTACTGTAGCGGTTGCTGGTCTAGTTGGTGGCGCCAAGCTCGAGATCAGCTTCATAGCTGTCGAGGACTAGTCAGCTTAGCTGTTGTCTAAACAACCATGCAGTTCTCATAACCCAACCGGTGATATGACTGAAGTTGATATAGACCCAGCGGAACGGGGGTACCAGCCGCCATATTTAGCTGCAGCCCTTGCAGCATGTGCTGTCCTGGTGTTGTACGTACTAACGTTGGCGCCTACGACGGCTTTTTGGGACACGAGTGAATACATTGCCACTGCACATATCCTCGGCATTCCTCACCCTCCCGGAAACCCTCTTTTCGTCGTGCTGGGGAAAGCTTGGAGTATCCTACTCGCTCCACTTGGTTTCTCCATTGCAGTCCGTATCAACCTTCTAGCGTCGGTTACGAGTGCAGTGGCTTCGGGTTTTCTATACCTAGTGGCCCATAGAGTATTAATTGAGCTATTCGAAGATCGCTGGTGCGCTATAGTTGGCGCTGCTGCTTCCACTATTCTAGGAGCCACAGCGTTCACGGTTTGGAACCAGTCAAACGTGAACGAAAAGGTCTATACAATAAGTGTACTAGTCATCGCTTGGGTGACTTGGCTCGCGATCCGTTGGCATGACAGGAAAGATGATCCCGGTAGTGAGCGGTATCTGCTGGGGGCGATATTCCTGTTGAGCCTGGGATCAACCAACCACCTCATGTCCGTGCTTCCCGCTCCCGCCCTCGCACTGCTGATCCTTCGTAATGCTCCAACAACCCTGCTTCGTAATGCTTTTCTCATTCGAGCGGTTCCACTCATACTGATCGGGCTTTCGTTTAACTTTGTACTTCCTGTCAGGGCTGGATTAGATCCGGTAATTAACGAGGGTGACCCCATCTGTGAGTCCCTTATCGGGGCAGCACAGGCAATCTATTCCAACGGAATGGTCGGGTGCCCGATGCTTGCCGACAACCTCACCCGTAGGCAGTACCAGCCACCTCCCGTTACCCAGAGAAAAGCTCCTTTCCGTGCGCAATTTGCTATGTATATGCAGTATTTCGACTGGCAGTGGTCTCGAGGGTTGAACCCATCGCCCTTACCTGGGACGGGTAGGACTGTATTTACTCTACTATTTGGAGTTCTAGGCTTGCTCGGACTCTACACGGTCTTCCGTGTCGACCGGAGCATGTTCACATACATCATTACTCTGATCGTAACGCTCTCACTTGGACTCATCATCTACTTGAATTTCCGGTACGGATATTCTCTCTCACCGGAGATTACTGATCGAGCTGAACACGAAGTCAGAGAGCGAGATTACTTCTATGTAGTCAGTTTCATGCTCTGGGGTTTTCTTGCGGGCATAGGTCTATCCTGGGTATGGCATAGATTCGGGCAGGTTGTGAGGAATACTCGGCCCTATGTCAGTACAGTACCTATCATGATGGTGGCACTTCTGCCGCTCTGTCTGAATTGGAGTTGGGCGTCACGTGCTGAAGACTACGCAGCTCGTGATTGGGCATATGACCTTCTAATGAGTGTTGAGCCCTACGGCATCCTCTTTACGAATGGTGATAACGACACATTCCCCCTCTGGTATCTCCAGGAGGTGGAAGAGATTCGCAGCGATGTAACAGTAATTGTGGGTCAGTATCTTTTCACTTCGTGGTACCCAAAGCAGTTACAGGAACTCACGATGCCAGAACGTCAGCGAATCTTTGATTCGGAAATGTCACCAGGATTGTTCGGTGCGCACGAGAAGCCGAATGAAACGATCCTGGATCTGACACATGAGCAAATGGATCAGGTTGGGGCCAGCCGTCTCGGTGAGAATTTGACGATCCCATTTCCTGGTATGGCTGTAACATACCCTGCCGAGACAGTGCTTAACCGAGGGCATCAGCTGGCTTTGTCGATTATCCATGACTCTATCGATGAGCGGCCAATCTTTTTTGCTTCTACGGGCGGGCTGATGAGTGAGCTCGGTTTAGATCGGTGGGCTGTCCGCCATGGATTGGCAGTCAAGCTTGAGATGCGTTCATTAGCCGCGTCTCCCCCGGAGGAATGGGTACAAGGCACTGCAGAGTTCGGAGGGGTCTGGTTCGATCTTGATCAATCACTGAAGCTTTACGATACGGTCTACCAGTATCGAGGTATCAGAAATCGAAGCATCTGGCAGGATCGGTCTACATTGAATATCCCCTGGCAATACTACGCTCTTGCACTTCAACTTTCCGATGTTGCCCGTAATGCTAACCTGCCGGATGAGGTGGCTCGACGCTTGGAGAGCGATGCTCTAGACTTCCAAGTCGTGGCTGAAGGTGGAGTGAATGGAACACCATCACAGTGACAAAAACCCTTCGTATTCGCGGGAACCCCATTCAAGCCTGCGGGTGCAAACCAATATGCTGAAACCTGAGTTAACTCGCGGTGAACTGCACCGATACGCTCGCCATATAGCTTTGCCGGAGGTGGGCTTGGAGGGGCAGGTGCGCCTCAAATCTGGACGTGTCCTATGCGTGGGTGCGGGCGGCTTGGGCTCTCCGCTAACTCTATACCTTGCTGCTGCTGGAATTGGAACTCTCGGCATCGTCGACTACGACTCCGTCGATATGAGTAATCTCCAACGCCAAATTCTGTATGGAACAGCTGACGTCGGGCGATCTAAGCTTGACAGTGCAGACGATAGACTGCGCGACGTGAATCCATTCGTTGAGATTATAAAGCATGAGACCCGGCTCTCCTCTGAGAATGCGATCGACATCTTACAAGGCTACGACGTTGTCATCGATGGAACAGATAACTTTCCCACACGATATCTCGTCAACGATGCGTGTGTGCTTACGGGAACTCCTAACATCTATGGATCAGTTTTCCGTTGGGAGGGACAGGTCTCGGTTTTCGCTACTGAGGATGGCCCATGCTATCGCTGCCTTTTTCATGAACCACCCCCCCCTGGTCTGGTACCGAACTGCGCAGAGGGCGGGGTACTTGGAGTTTTGCCAGGTATCATTGGGTCAATGCAGGCGATGGAGACGGTGAAGCTACTGTTGGGGGTTGGAGATACCCTAGTAGGCAGGCTCCTTATCTTCGATGCCCTTGAGATGAGCTGGCGTGAAGTACGACTTAGGAAGAACCCTGAATGTCCAGTGTGTTCAGATCAACCGACCCAAAGAGGACTTATTGATTACGAAGCATTTTGTGGATTGAGCAGCGGTAAAGTGTCTTCCGGGGAAATAGAAGAGGAAACTATTGAGGAGATTGAGCCGGAAGCTCTTGTAGAACTTATTGGATCTACTGAACCTCTGTTTCTAGTAGATGTTCGCGATCCATGGGAGTGGGCAGTGAGTAGTCTGGCCGATCAGGGTGCCCGGCTCATACCGGTCGAAGAGATTGATCATCGTATCCCGGAAATTCCCCGAGATGTGACCGTTGTGGTCTACTGCCGAAGCGGGAAACGGGGACTTACTGCTGCTCATCTGCTTAAGAATGCAGGATATAGGCGGGTATTCAACCTGAGTGGTGGTATCCTGGGCTGGGCAGAATCAGTGGAGCCTGGCCTCCCTGTCGTTTGAATAAGAGTGATTCAACTGTCATTGATCTGCTGCTTTCACTCTGATGGGTGAGAGCTTACTCATCATCAGAATCAGGCTCGAGCCCAGTTCTTGCTCGCTGTAACCTCAGGGTGCGAGACTGGTGATAGATGCTCCTGTCCCATGCAATAGGAACAATGAATGCGACAATTCACACTTCTGGCAATTCTTGTCCTCGCGTTAACCCCAGTGACAAGTGTGGGCCAGGTCCGTCTCATCGTCGGGGGTGGGCTCAGTCAACCCAATGGTGATTTTACCGATCAAGTGAACACAGGGTTGCACGGTCGAGCTGGGCTGCAGGTTGGGGTACCGGTATTCCCGATCTCTTTGAGGGGAGAGGGTGAGATCCATCAGTTTTCTAAGCCGACAGGGGCCGAAAATACAACCATGCTGGACGGCACTCTAAGTGCTGTCCTTGGATTGGGAGGCATAGGTCTGCAGCCGTATTTATTAGCGGGGATCGGAAGCTATCGTCTTGATGCTCGGGGCACAGAAGAGGCACAGACAAATCGCGGATTCCATGGTGGTTTTGGGGTAGGAATTGGGGCCCTCGGTTTCGGTGGATTTGCTGAGATTCGTTTTGTCAGCATTAGTGGTGATACTAGAAATACACGTTATATCCCCGTGACTTTAGGTTTGCGTTTCTAGCAAGGCGTGTGGAATTGTCACCAATCGAGGGACACATTGAGCCTTAGGGTATCGTGGTTGATTATGCACCCTGGTAAGACAAAAAGATGTAGATTAGGCGAGTGCTAAGATTTAGTACTCATAGAGTTCGACGACTGCATCTACAACGTCTGTGACTTGCGGAAGGATGGCGGCTTCGACTTGGGGTGCATAGGTCACCCAAGTATCCATTGAAGCCACTCGCTTTACCGGTCCGTCGAGCCATGGAAATAGCTCGTCAGCGATACGTGCTGCGATCTCTGATCCAATCCCCCATGAAAGGCTGTCTTCGTGAACGATGACGACCTTGCTCGTCTTTTTTACTGACTCCGCAATGCAGTCCATATCAAATGGCTGCACGGTTCTGAGGTCGATAACTTCAGCTTCGATTGAGTGCTCATTTGAAGCGATTGAAGCAGCATCGAGGCTGCGTTTCACTAAGGCTCCACAGGTGACGATGGTGATATCCGCGCCCTCTCTCCGAACTTTCGCTTTACCGAACGGAATCATGAAATCCGGCCCAGGATTTCGACCTTTATTGTAGACCTGCCGATAGAGGTGTTTGTGCTCAAGGAAGAGCACCGGGTCATCACAGCGGATTGCTGTGCGAAGCAGGCCATTCGCATCTTCTGCGGTTGCAGGCATACAAACGTGGAGTCCAGGCGTATGAGTGAATAACGTCTCACCAGTCTGGGAGTGGTAAATTGCCCCACCCTTGAGGTAGCCACCATAAGTTGTGCGCACTACGAGCGGTGCCGAATACGTTCCATTAGAGCGGTAGTGGATTGTCGCGAGTTCATTTCTCAACTGATTCATTGCTGGCCAGATGTAGTCGAAGAATTGGATTTCCACGACAGGCCGTAGTCCCCGCAGAGCCTGCCCGATTCCGCGGCCTATGATATTGGCTTCAGCGAGAGGGGTGTTGTACACACGCTCGGATCCGAAGTGTTTCTGCAAACCATGCGTGACCTTGAATACACCTCCCTTGCCCTTCACCTCAGATAGTGCTTCCTCGCGTGATGCATCAGCGATATCCTGACCAAACACAGTGATTCTCGGATCTCGCTCCATCTCGCTCTTGATGCAAGCATTCAAGAGATCAACCATCGTCAGAAGGTTGTCGTCACCGTACTGAGGGTCTCCCTCTGTGTCGAAATCTGAAGAAGTAGGATCAGAATCTTCTGAAAAGAGATATCGCATCGCAGTGTCTGGGGTCGCTTGCGGAGATGCCAGTGCTTCATCAGCAGCAGATGCAACTTCAGCGCCAATTTCTAATTCCAACCCCTCAAGTTCTTCCGCTGTTGCGATCTGGCTTTCGAGTAGTAGTGCCGAAGTTCGAATTAGGGGGTCGCGGAGGTCTTGAGCAGCACGCTCTTTCTCAGTGCGATAGGCTCGCTCGTCATCCGACATCGAATGCGAGTGCGGCCTAGTGCAATGTGCATGAATAAAGGCGGGAGCCCGCTGTTCCCGGGCGTGCGTGATGGCAGAGCCGGCAGCTCGATAAGCATCAATAATATCCGTACCATCGCATTCGACGATATAGAGGTTTGGAAAGCCAGAGACCAACTGCGATATACTTCCTCCGGCCGTTTGAACCTCTACAGGAACACTAATTGCATACTCATTGTCCTCAATAACGAAGACTATTGGAAGGCTCAGATTGCACGCAGTATTGAGTGATTCCCAGAACTCTCCTTCAGATGTTTGCCCCTCACCACCGCAGACTATCACGATCTGGTCTTCGTCAAAGCCATGAACGAGATCTTGTAGTCCGGGGACTCTAGAGATCTTAGTGTCTGCTTCGGCAGCCCCAACGGCCTGGAGGAACTGAGTTGCGACCACGGAAGAACTACTCGCGATGTTCAGTCGTACATCGCTAAAATGACAAGGCATTTGCCTACCACCGGTGGCCGGATCAGCTCCAGAACCCACTGCTGCAAGAAGATGGTCAAGCGGTGTTTGTCCTAGGGCAAGCACCAGCGAGCGATCTCGATAATGAGTAAAGAACCAATCACTTCCAGGACGGCAATGCTCAGCAATCGCGACACCTATGGCCTCGTGCCCCGCACTCGATATCTGAAAGAAAGTCTTGTTTTGCTTTCTTAGGCTGATCTCCCTTTCATCAATTGTCCGGGAGGTCAGCATCGTACGGTAGAAGCGCAGAAGCTGCTCATGGGACAGGCCCGCGAGATCGTCAGCTTGGAGAATCTCCTTCTCTTGGGTTGCCATTTACTCCGGTGCGGAGGGTTGGGGTAGGCCTCTAACATAGCCAACAGCCTGATGCTGCGAAGGGGTTATGGTGCGCACAACTGAAGCATCTGGCTACGTAGTTGGTCCGGATCTGTGACCGGTAAATCACAGACGTATTCTCGACAGACATATGCCGTGGGCTTTTCTACTAACGTGCGTTGTCCCTCAAGGAGTGGTATGCCAGCAACTTCTTCACCTGGAGGTCCACCCACGATCGTTAAGTTTCGGGCCGGTATGCTGTGTGCAGCCTGGATCAGGCTTTGGGTGCGAGGATCGGAAGGCTCTCCGACTATGGCGACTTCTAACGGAGGGGCCAGTGAGCGGTCGGCCACGGACAGCATTCTTCCGAATGCCGGACCAAATCGTATCAGGGCGTCTCCGTCTCTCTCAAAACTTGATAGAGCCAGTTCATTATACCGGCGGTTATCAAATATATATCCGACTCGGATGAGGAGCTCAGAAGCTAGGGAAGCACCGGATGGCGTTGCGTTATCCAAGGGATCTCTCGGGCGGAATATCAACGTCTCACCATCATTAGGGGTGTCATAGAACGCATTGTCTTCCTCCTCCCAGAAACGTTCGATCATTTCATCACAAAGTTTCCGGATAGCGGTGAGCCAACGCAGTTCGAGAGTTGCTGCGTGCACAGAAAGCAGTGCGTTACCAAGCGCAGCATAGTCCTCCAAAAAGGCTGGAATCTTTGCCACTCCATCGGTCAGCACTCTCATCAACTGACCTCTAGGACGGAGTTCTGTCCAAATCCACTCCGCTGCCGTAGATGCTGTGTCGACGAACTCCCATCTATTTAGAGTCGGGCCAGCTTCGGCAAATGCTCTAATTGCCATAGAGTTCCAGGAGACGAGGATCTTCTCGTCACGGAATGGAGGTTCACGTGAATCTCGTTTCTCAAGGAGAATTCCGCGCTGATACTTGAGGGTTTCCTCTAGTTGTTTCCGGGTGATTTTCTCTGATCGGGACACTGCATCAAGTTCGTGCGGAAGGTGCAGGATATTTCGACCTTCGAAATTTCCTGCCTCAGATACGTCATACACGCGGGCGAAAAGTCTTGCCTCTTCAGATCCAAGTGCTGACTCCAACTCCTGCAGTGTCCACACATAGAAGAGGCCCTCCTCTCCCTCCGAATCAGCATCACGGGCGGCATAAAATCCCCCCTCCGGCGCTTGCATATCCTCTGTTAGATAGTCGAGTGTTTGCCCAGCGATAACCCTGAGGTCTTCCATACCGGTTAACCGGTATGCATCCACATATGCTTTAGCCAGCAATCCATTGTCGTAAAGCATTTTTTCGAAGTGTGGAACTAGCCAGCGATCATCAACTGAATATCGGTGGAACCCCCCAGCCAGATGGTCTCTCATACCTCCTGCGGCCATCTGTCGTAAAGTGAAGACCACCATCTCGAGTGCGGCCTCATCACCCTCACGGAGGTGCTGTCTCAACAATAATTCGAGAGTGACGGGTTGTGGGAATTTAGGGGCGCGTCCAAAGCCTCCATGCACAGGGTCATATTGATTGGTAAGTGTGCGATATGCCCCGGTGATAGCATCTGAGAGTGAAGCGTCAGTTTCCCTTGTGGCTGCAGATGCCCTTCTTATGGCTGCTAACAACTTTTCTCCGGCTCCTCTTACGTCATCCGGTCGTGTTTTGTAAGCGTCAGCGGCAGCCCGAAGAACTTGAGTGAACGACGGGATGCCTTGGTGGGGTACTGGGGGAAAGTAGGTGCCTCCGTAGAACGGAGTGCCTTCTGGAGTAAGGAACGCCGTGAGTGGCCATCCTCCTCCACCTGTCATAGCCTGCACTGCCTTCATATAGATCTGGTCGATGTCGGGACGCTCTTCCCGATCCACCTTCACATTTACGAAGAGTTCATTCATCAGCGCTGCTACAGTGTTGTCCTCAAAGGACTCGCGCTCCATTACATGACACCAGTGACATGCGGAGTATCCAATAGACAGAAGAATCGGTTTGTTCTGAACGCGTGCAAGTGAGGTTGCTTCTTCGCCCCACGGGTACCAGTCAACCGGGTTTTGGGCGTGTTGCAGGAGGTAAGGGCTGGTCTCTTGGGCTAGTCGATTGGCCATTAGGTTTCAGTTATGGGTAAGGCCACACATTAGCGTTAGAGCGGAGTGGCCAAAAGGAAAATGAGCCTCTGGTCTTCAAGAAAATCGTTGTAGAGCAGTTGAAGGCGACCTAGATTCAGAGATCATGGCTGCCATCCCAGGCAGTCACTACCTCGAACAAATAGAGGGACTAGCCCTGTACCTGAAAATGGCGGGACTAGCGCTTAGGCGCCCACGCACGGTTCCGTATCTGCTGCAGGCTGCATGGGCATTTCGATCTCGCGATTGGTATCGCAGGCCCCCATTTCTTCCTTTGCCTCCTGCATCGTATATGAAATGGAGAATGGAGACGGCTTATGGGGATCCAGAAGCGGTCCCAACAGATGATGAGCTTGAACGGTATCTCCTTTGGACAGCGCGGATGAGAAGCCAGATGAAGCAGAGGGACAGTGGCTAAGGTTTCACTGCTTCTAATAGTCGGGATTTTTGCGGTCTACTACTTCCCGGATTCTCGACTGATGCTTCTGGATGCGACAGAGCCACTAGTCTTACCAGTCATAAAATCGGGTGCCCTAGAAGAGATGGAGCGCATCGGGCGGAACGTGATTGACTATGAAAGTCTTACAGGAGACGTCCCAGATCGCGGTGACTGGGTCTCTTGGCTCGATTTTCGCTATACACTCGACGAGCAGCGACGTGATCCCTGGGGTTCGGTGTATGAGCTTGGCGTTACCACTGATTCAGTGATGATCATTTCCTATGGTCCTGACCGGGTACGTGGAACGGAGGACGATTTCAATTTCGTTACAGGACGTGGCCGGTGATGAAGAAGCGCATTGTGAGGGTGGTCCTGCCGGCTGTCATTGCCATTGCACTCGTCTCCTATACGCTTGGCCAAGAAATCCTCGCGGGTCGCAGTCCCAGCCTCTCGTCCTTTGCGCTAATCCACTTCGCTGGGTACCTCTTTTTTCTCTTAATGCCGGTAGAGGCACTGGTCCCAATCTATCAAGTAGAGGGACATGCTGGAGCGACACTAATCCTCATCGCTGTCTCCACAGCGATCGCTGGTGAAGTCATCGATTACTGTATCGGAAGAGCGGTTAGTGACCGAGTGATTCATAACCTGATCGGTGAGATGCGCTACATACGTTTCAAGGGCAGCATCAAGAAGTGGGGAGGTTGGGCCATCTTATTTTTTAACCTCTTTCCTCTCTCGTCTTCGGTTCTGTCGTTGGTGGCAGGAATGATGCGATACAGTGCTCGTCGGGCCCTTCTGTACAGCGTGGCTGGCCTGACATTAAAGTATGTTACAATCGTTTATTTGGTCGATCTGGTATCTTCGTGGATGGCGTGAAGGCCTTCCTCACGCATGCCCGTGGGCTGGCCTGGCATAGGGAGGGAGTTGCCGCTTGCTGAACATCGCACTCACCGGCAACGTTGCCTCTGGGAAGTCAACTGTCGCTGCGCAATGGGCCAAATCAGGGGTTCCCATAATCAGTGCTGACGAATTGTCTCGGCTAGTGGTGCTCCCGGGAACCCCAGGACTCCAGGCGGTACGCAACACATTCGGTGATGAAATCCTTGCTGCTGATGGGACGCTCGACCGTGCACGCCTCCGTGCGATTATCCTCTCAGATGAAAATGCCCGTAGAAAGCTGGAGGGGATCCTTCATCCATTGATTTGGGAGCGACGAGACCAGTGGTTAGAAGCTAGGCATATTGAAGGAGAGGACTTAGTTGTCTCTGAGATCCCCCTGCTTTTTGAAACAGGCAGGGAGGACGATTTCGATGTGATAGTGTTTGTCGATGCTGGCGAGAGTGAGCGGATTCAGCGTTTGATTCAGACTCGTGAGTTGAATATTGAAGAAGCTAGACGGCTTATTGGGGTTCAGATCAAAGCCTCTGTCAAGCAGTCAAAGGCAGATTATGTCCTCCAAAATAACGGCACACTAGAAGATCTGAATTCAGCAGCCAGTGAATTACTAAAGGAGCTCCAATCCCGTGCAGATATGGGAACATTGTGCATGGACCTTCATCTTCACACTGCTGGGAGTTTCGATTGTTTGTCTGATCCGGATGCTGTTCTTGATACTGCACTTGAACGAGGGTTGGGCCGTATTGCGATAACTGATCACAACGAGTTGGATGCTGCTCTGCGCATGGCCGACGCATACCCTGACCTGGTCATTCCAGGAGAGGAGATCAAGACTGCGGAGTCCGTTGATGTGATCGGCCTATATTTGTCGGAATTAATCCCAAAGGGTACCCCTGCGATGGAAACGATCGAGAGAATTCGTGAACAGGGAGGTATCCCGTATCTTCCGCATCCTTATGCGGCTGGTAAGAAAGGGGCGGACGGACGATTTGCAGAGATGTTGGCTCCTCTCTGTGATGTCGTGGAAATCTTTAATGCGCGATTGCACCAGCCTAAGCAAAACCGATTGGCGAAAGAGCTTGCAGACCGCCATGGGAGTCTTCGTGGCGGCGGCTCGGATGCACACACATTGAGAGAGTTGGGTTCGGTCTCGGTTGAAGTACAACCACATCCCAACCAGGCTTCTTCTCTTCGTTTAGCTTTGGCCAAGGGACGTGTTACAGGAACCGCCTCGTCACACATCGTCCATATTGCATCGACATGGGCTAAGTTGCGGAAGAAGTTGCCCATAGCATAAACCTGACAGTCGAGTAGCGGCATCCTATCTCTAGGCCCTAGCTTAAAGGGGTCATTAGTCGCCGAAGCGGTGACTGAATAACCACCCTAGGGTCAGGAGCCCACGGTGAACTACCGGACGCCAGAAGGGCGTGCGGCACAAGTTCGTAAAGTCAAGGAAGCACTCTTGGCTTCACGTTCAGCTATTCTTACCACCCATATTAACGCTGATGGCGATGGAGCAGGGTGTGAAGCGGCACTCTCATCATGGCTCAGAGCCAACGGGACCGAGGCTTGGATTATCAATCCAACCCCGTTCCCGGAGACATTCCACTTTGCTGTAGAGGATGAGCGTTGGATTGTACCCGCCGGATCTGCTCGTGCGCGAGACCTGTGTGACCAGGCGGATCTTACTGTGGTTTTGGATACTGGTGAAGTGCCACGAATCGGTCGCACAAGAGACCTGATTCGAAAACTCCGAACCGTTGTGATCGATCACCATCAGCCAGGTGCACAACCTATTGGCGGGGTTTCTTTACGTGACCCCACTGCTGCTGCTACAGGCGAACTGCTTTATGATCTTGTGCTTGCTGCTGATGGCCCTTGGACCGAGCACGTAGCCCTTGGGATCTATGTTGCGGTACTCACTGATACAGGATCGTTTCGCTTCTCGAATACGACACCAGGGACGCACATGATGGCAGCTGATCTGATTGGCAGAGGTGTCGATTCGGAGGATGTGTATAGTCGCATATATGGCAGAGCTCGACTGCGTAAGTACCAACTACTGGGTGCTGCTCTTGAAACTCTGGAGCACGACGAAGAGTACGGAATCGCTTGGATGACAGTCCCTAGAGATGCTTATGAAGCTCTAGGAGCCACTGCCGAAGACCTTGAGGGCATGGTAGATATCCCGCGGTCTATCATAGGTAATAAAGTCGCTCTTCTCTTTAGCAAGGCGACGACTGGTGGAATAAAGATATCTTTCCGCTCAAGTGGACGGTTCAATGTCAATCAACTTGCTCAACAGTTTGGCGGCGGCGGACACGTCAAGGCATCTGGAGCGATGGTAGAGGGGCCACTTGAACGAGCTATCGAGAAGGTGCTAATGGCAGCGCGTGAGATGATTGCTCATGACCCCGCTGAAGTTCTAGAGGAAGATACATGACGAGCGCACAAGCAATTGAATCCTCTCGCGATCCCGGTGTACCGGAAGCCTTGCCCAGAGTCTTGATTCGTGTGCGAGACCACTTTGGTTCAGAGTTGATTGACAGACTGTGGCTATTTCCACCAGTACGACGAGGGAGACGGGAGCAAGGATTAGTTGCAGTGAGTACCTTCCTTGAAGGGCAGCAGCGAAGAGCTATGGTTACTGTAGCTTATACAGCTGAGCATTCGGGAGCCGGCGTGAGTATTGAAACTTGGTTTACGCAGGAAGGAGAAGCTCTTCCTGAGCGATTTCCGGCGGTGATGCTGGGTGTCGTCAACCGAACCAAGGAAACACCTGGAGAAGCCCGGGAGGTTGAGATCTCTGGCTCGGGACAAAGGTTTGAGGAGTTGATGGAGGGTTTTGACGCTTGGATTGAGAGGGGATCTGCGCTTTGAGTTTGGTTTCGACACGCCAACCGTTCATTCGACTCTTCGGTCGCTATCTTCGAGACGAGGGCCTTCCGGTAACACAGCAGCGGGAAGCTATCGCGAAAATCGTTTTCGAATCTGACGAGCATCTATCCGTGCATGATATTGAGCAGGCGCTCAGAGATGGTGTGGGCAGAGTCGGGAAGGCTACGATCTATCGCACCTTAGATCTTCTAGTGCGTAGTCGACTCGTAGAAGAGCATGATTTTGGCGAAGGATTCAAGCGTTACGAGCATAGGCTCTCCGAGCATCCTATCCATGAACACCTCATCTGTCTCGAATGCGGGACCGTGCTAGAGTTCGAGAGTAACGAAGTTTATGGTGTCGAGAGCCGTGTTCGGCGTGAGCACGGCTTTGTCCCGGTTCGGCATAGGCTTGAGATATACGGACTCTGCAGGGATTGTGATGAAGGGGGGGCCGAGTTGCCGGTCGGAGGCTTGACGTGTCCGATCGAGACGGCTTGAGCTAACTAACCACTTGCCGAACCGACGTGACCCGGATGCATCCGGTCGTGGTGGTGAATGCTCCGATCCGGTGGAATTGCCCGGATTAGGTGATCTTCCATGGGAGCTTCCACACACATTCCTCGGTCTCGATGAGGTAGCTGGGAGCTTCGCTGAGGCTGCTGCCGTCATTCTTCCTGTACCGTATGAGGCTACTACTTCTTGGGGGAGTGGTACTCGGCTTGGTCCTCGCTCAATTCTTGAGGCATCTCGTTACGTGGAGTTATACGACCAAGAATTTGACTGTGAACCAGCTCAGTTACTAGGTATCCACACATTACCTGGGCTGGAGCTTTCAAGAGCTGGCCCAACGGTCGCGATGGAAGAACTTCGTAATGCGTATGCCAGAATCTCAGATGTATGTGGTGACCGATTTCTTGTCATGCTTGGTGGTGAGCATTCGATTTCGGCCGCCGCAGTGCTTGCTCAGGCTGACCGGTATGATGAAAGACTCACTGTATTGCAGCTTGATGCTCATGCTGATCTTCGATTGCAGTATGAGGGGACACCCGATTCGCATGCCTCAGCAATGGCTCGAGTCCTGGATTACGCTGATGTCGTTGCTGTAGGAGTGCGTGGGGTTAGTCAGGAAGAGGTCAACACCTCCAGCTCTCAGGATAGCTCAACACTTATCTGGGCAGATGAGATGTGGAAAAACGACGCATGGATGGACCGTGCGCTTGATGCTCTGGGCCCAAAAGTTTACCTCACTTTCGATGTGGATTATTTTGACCCGGCAGTGGTTCCGTCGACTGGCACTCCCGAACCGGGTGGAGCTTCATGGTATGAGACTCTGCGATTTCTGAGGCGGGTGCTGGCTGAGCGGGAGGTTGTTGCAGCGGATGTTGTAGAATTAGCACCTGTCCCAGGGATTCACGCACCAAATTTTCTAGTTGCCAAGCTTGTCTACAAGCTCATTAATTATCGCTTCTGGAATCGGATGCTCTAGTGGCTCGATGGGTAGCTGTATTTTTCTACGAGACGTGACAGGTGCAATCAGCGATGACCCAAGGTGCGCTCTAGATGATTGATCCATCAGCCATCAGAACACAGAACTCAAGAGAGCAGGAAGGCGGATTTCCTGCATCTGAAGTAGAACGCGCGACTGGGTCAAAGACTCTCCGTGGCAACCGACTGGAACTCCAATATGAGGGTTCAAGCACCTTTAACTCCTGGCTTGAGGGGATCAGCCGTGCACAGCGCATGGTTTACCTGGAGAATTATCTAATCCGCGATGACCGAGTTGGCCGAGCGTTTCGGGATGTGCTCATCGAAAAGGCCCGGAGTGGTGTTCCGGTTTATGTTATCTATGACTGGGTGGGTTGCTGGGCGACACCTAGGTCATATTGGAAGCCTCTCAGACAAGCGGGTGTGCATGTCCGAGCTTTCAATCCGCTTTCACTTGGGGTTGGAGATCCGTTCGGGATTTTGAGACGTGACCACCGGAAGCTTATTGTGTTAGACGGTAAGGTTGCATACGTGGGAGGGTTCTGCTTGGGTGTGGAATGGGTGGGAAGGCCAACCCATCCGGCTTGGCGGGATACTGCCGTCAAGATCTCTGGGCCCGCAGCAAGGGTGGCTGCACACGCTTTTGAAGCTACTTGGTGTGGGATGGGTGAGTCACTCGCTTTGTCCCAGCAACTTCCTATTCTATCGGACGCTGGAGACACACCAGTCTGGCTTATCGAAGGAGAACCTGGAAGGACTCGAGTCTATCGCACAATTCACTGGGTCGCAGCGAGAGCGAAGGAGCGTGTATGGATCACGGATGCCTATTTTGTAGCTCCCCGGTCGGTATCCGAAGCGCTAGGTGCGGCGGCCCAGCAAGGAGTCGACGTGCGAATACTTGTGCCGGCACATAATAATTGGCCATTGGTTGGAAGCCTTTCACGGGGTGGATATCGATCTCTTTTAAAGTCTGGAGTCCGGATTTTCGAGTGGCAGGGACCTATGATCCATGCTAAGACTGCAGTCGTGGACGGTATTTGGTCGCGTGTTGGGTCGAGCAACCTGAACTCTGCAAGCTTGATCGGGAATTGGGAACTAGACGTTGGTGTACTCGATACGAAGCTTGCCGGTCAGCTTGAGGAACTCTTTCTCGCCGACCTGAGTTCCTCTATTGAGATCGTTCTGCCGGGCCAGAGGTTTAAGCAGGGGATCAAGATTCCTGAAAGCTCAGGTGCTACAGAGTCACTTGATCCTCAGGGTACATTACCCGAAAGGATGATGCAGATTCGGACTTTGGGAGCTGCCCAGGGCCGCATCACGATGGCGCCTCTGGTACGAGCCAGAGGCGCACTTGGGGACTCCTTAGCTGGGGACCGACCTATCGGACGCGAGGGCAGGACGGTGCTTGGTACAGTATCCGCTATCATTCTTTCCACAGCGATCATTGCCGCATTCTTTCCAACCTTCGTGGGTGCTATGATAGCGCTCGTAGCGGGGTGGTTTGGACTCACAACAGGGATTCGGGCGTACCTTCAGTCACGACGTGCGCGGAGTGAAGAGCGGGAAGCGCTAACAACTGCAGAACTAGATTAGGAGGGAGAACAATTCGTGAACGAAGTTGATCTCGGGATCGTTATCGCCTTCACAGCGGGAGTCTTGTCCTTTCTCTCGCCGTGTGTGCTGCCTCTTGTACCAAGCTACCTAACGTTTGTCACTGGGATGAGCCTTGAGGATCTCCAAGAAGGCGTGAATCGCAAAGCAACGCTGCTCCACTCAACACTCTTTGTCAGTGGCTTCAGCCTAATCTTTATTGTACTAGGGGCATCCGCGTCTTTCTTGGGACAGTTCTTAATAGCCTATGAGCTTTGGATTGCACGTATTGGTGGATTAATCATTGTGCTCTTAGGGCTCCACCTCACAGGTGTGTTTCGGCTGACACCGCTCATGCGTGAACGCAGGATCCACCTGAGTGACAAGCCGGCCGGGTATCTTGGGACCCTTGGGGTTGGCATGGCATTTGGGGCTGGCTGGACCCCATGCATCGGTCCGATTTTGGGCGCAATCTTAACCTACGCTGGAACTCAGGATACTCTGTGGGCAGGAGTTGGATTGTTAACGGTCTACTCGGCAGGCCTCGCAGTTCCATTCTTGATATCAGCACTTGCGCTTGACCGGTTCCTTCAAGCGTTCAAGCAATTTCGGCACTTGATACCTCTAGTCGAGAAGAGTTCTGGCTTCCTTCTCATAATTCTTGGTATACTGCTTATAACTGGGCGCTTCACAGTCTTGGCTGCATACCTAACCCGGTTCACTCCAGAATTCATCCTGAACCGGATATAGAGGTTGATGACCTAGCTTTTGTGGAGCTAGAGAGAATGCATGTGGCATTCAGGTATGTAGAAGGATCTCAAATCAGCATGATGCCAAGGTCAACCAACCTATAACCCCTGATATTTTCGCATACAGGCCTAGGTGGTCTCAGGCGCTAGCCATCGAAACGACTGCAGCTTCAAGATCTTCTTCAAGCAGTTGGCGGCGAAGTAGTCCTGTATAGGTTCCACCCGTAGCGATTAACTCGGCATGTGTCCCAGATTCGACAACGACTCCTTCATCTAGAACCAGGATTTTATCAGCACGCATTACTGCGGATACGCGGTGGCTGATTATGAAAGAGGTGCGGCCTGACATCGTTTCCTGCAGGTCATCGAGTATTCTCATTTCGGTATGGGTATCAACTGCGCTCAGCGCGTCGTCAAGCACTAGGATCAAGGGATCACGAGCCAGGGCTCTGGCCAGAGTTGCTCGCTGTTTCTGCCCTCCCGATAAATTGATTCCGCGCTCACCCAACAAGGTCTCATAACCGTTGGGGAATTCAGTTATTTGCTCATGCAGTTGCGCCATCTTCGTCGCATATGTGATATCACCGGTCCCATCATGCACTGTCTTAGGAAGGTCATGATCACTGCCCAGGCTGATGTTTCTAGCGATAGTATCAGAAAATAAGAAAATGTCTTGGGGCACCATTCCGATCTTTTCCTTAACCTCAGACGGATCCAGTTCAGTCAGTGGGATTTCATCGAAAAGGACAGTGCCGCGGGTGGGATCGTAGAGGCGGGCCAAGAGAGCGATGAGTGTGCTTTTTCCAGAGCCTGTTGGCCCAACGATCGCAATCGTATCTCCGGGGTCAGCGATAAAGCTCACATGGTCTAGTATAGTCCGTTCTGTATCAGGGTAGACGAAGGACACATCACGAAATTCGATTTTGCCTTTTGCGCTCAGCAATGAGCGGGGTTGTTCTGGGATAGCTACGGATGCTTTAGTCGACAGAATCTTGTTGAGTCTGCCCATAGAAGCAGCACCTCTCTGGTATAGGTTCACAACCCAACCGAGCGAGATCATTGGCCAGACGAGCAAGGCCACATAGAGTCCGAAGGCTACGTAGTCCCCGATACTGATTGTACCGGCGATGACCTCCAGTGCACCTAGCCAGGTGACAAATACCAATGCAAACCCTGCAAGCATGACAAGCAAGGGGTGAAATGCACCTGCCGTGAGGGCAAGATCCATGTTTCTAGTGCGGTAGTGCTCGTTATGCGCGCGAAACTGCTGTTCTTGCTCTCTCTCTTGCGTGTACGCTCGGACGATGCGTACTCCGGTCAGGTTGTCCTGGACAAAAGTCGAAAGAGAGGCGAATTGCTTTTGTATCTCTTCGAATCGATTGTGTATTATCCTCCCGAATACGATGACAATTGGAGGTAACGCGAGCATGGGGATCATCGCGTAAAACGTTAGCCTCGGACTGATCCAAATCATCAAAGCCAATGTAAATACGAAGCTCGCTGCTGTGTTTACTGTATACATGATGGCGGGACCCACGGCCATGCGAACTGCGAGCGTATCGTTTGTTGCGCGGCTCATGAGGTCGCCAGTTCTAGTTCTGCTGTAAAATGTTGCATCTAGAGAGAGTAGGTGTCGAAAGAAGTCGTTTCGGAGATCGCATTCGATGCGGCGACTCATTCCGTTTAAAAGTTCGCGCATGCCGTAACGAGCCAGCCCACCAAGAATCGCGAATAGAACTAAGGTAGCTGCAAAAGAGGCGATTCTGATTCGATCGACATCGGGGCCTTGAAGCCCATCAATCGCAAGCTTGATGAGGAATGGTCCTGCAACCTGAAATATATTCGCCAGAAGAACTAAAAAGAGTCCCCAACGGAATGCTTTCCCGTACGGCTTGAAGTACGGCAGGATCGCTCGAAATTCACCCATGATTTCGTCTGCTCAAGGTAGCAATCGAGAGTATCTGCAGTGCCAAGTTTAGTACCCGACCGCTCGACCGCCCCGGCGTGGATCCGACCATGCTTTGAGAAGGTCACCATCTACGATAATCACTTGAGCGTCTCCAGACATGCCAGTTCGCTCGACAAGGGTATGACCCATCGCCTGGAGCTGAGCAACAGTTTCGGGGTCTAGGCCTGCAGGTTCAAAATAGATCTGGTCTGGTAGATGTTGGTGATGTACCCGTGGAGCATTCACGGCGTCAACCACATTCATGCCGTAGTCCAGCACATTCGAGATCGTCTGGAAAACTGTTGTGATAATTGTCGCACCACCGGGTGTGCCTGTGACCATGCGGAGTGTTCCGTCTGGATTGACAACCACGGTAGGTGTCATGGCCGATAGCATTCGTTTACCGGGGGCTACAGCATTGTTTTCTCCTTGCACTAGACCAAACTGGTTTGCAGTGCCCGGCTTCGCAGCAAAGTCATCCATTTCATTGTTTAGCACGAAGCCAGCTTCAGTCACTGTCACCTTGCTACCGTACCAAGAGTTGATCGTCGTAGTAACTGTCACCGCGTTGCCGTAAGCGTCCACAATCGAGTAGTGCGTCGTGTTTTCTCCTTCCGCAGGTCCTTCCATCCCTGGACCAATTTCCATCGAAGGCGTTGCTATGGTTTCTGATATCATCGATGCACGGACACGAGCGTAGGCTTCAGAGGTCATACGGTCTATTGGCATATCCACGAAATCTGGGTCCGCGAGGTAGTGATTACGATCCGCATAGGAACGCTTCCACGCTTCAGCATACAGATGGATCATTCTTGGTCCGTGCCAATCCATTGAGCCCATATCATAACCCTCTAGGATATTTGCCATTTCTGCCATTGTCGCTCCCCCAGACGATGAGGGTGGCATAGAGATGACGGTATGGCCTCGGTACGTGAAAGAGATTGGTTCACGCCATTCAGCCGTATACTCTGCTAGGTCCTGAAGCGTGATGATCCCCCCCTCTCGCTCCATTTCTGCCACAATTAAGTCAGCAGTTTCCCCCTTATAAAACCCGTCTGGTCCCCAGTCCCTGATTCTCTTGAGAGTCTCTGCCAAATACGGTTGGTGAAGTGTGTCACCTACCAGCGGTGGCTGGCCGTCTCTAGGTAAGAATTGTTCTGCAGATGCAGGAAAATCTGATAATGATTCCACCATGGTTGAGCTAAGCGAGCCCAGGAAGCGCTCCTTCACCTCGAAGCCATTGGCGAGCTCGACAGCAGGGGATACAAGGTCTTCCCAATCAATTGATCCAAAGCGTTGGTGTGCCTCCCACATACCGGCCACACTCCCAGGCACCCCTGCTGCTAGGTGTCCAATGACAGATTTTTCTGTGAGATTTCCTTCCTCATCTAGATACATGTCACGGGTTGCTGCTAAGGGTGCTTTTTCCCGGAAATCCAGAGCTGCGGATGTACCATCAGCCATGCGAGTTACCATGAAGCCACCACCACCGATATTTCCGGCTTCGGGGTTCACTACCGCAAGAGCGAAGTGGACTGCAACGGCAGCGTCCACTGCGTTACCACCTGACCGCATTATGTCAACGCCAATGCGACTTGCCAGTTCATCAGTTGATACAACCATACCATTTGATGCAGTGACTGGTTCTTCCCTCTCGCTGAACATCCATCCGGCAGGGAATAGGGCTCTGTCATCAACCGTGGACACATCTGTGTAGCAAGAAGTGACTACTAGAGCACTGAGGAGGAGTGCTACAAGTTGGCTCGTTATGAAAACTCTAGTCTTGTTCATGATCCTTAATATCCGCCTGGTTTACGTTGCCGGATTCGCGCGGCACGAAGTACTGTTCCTGAGTCCGGGAAGATCAGCACGTTCCTAGCTACCAACAAGCGCCCATGCGGGATTCCAGACTCACTGAACAACGAAACCCTAAATCAACGAAGATTGATAAGTTAGATGTCCTAGGGATCGTCGATCTTATCAATACTGAAGATCGGTTGGTGGCAGAGGCTGTCAGCGATGAAAGACAAGCCATCGCGAGAGCGATCGAGCTTGTGGAAAAGGTGTTACGGGCTGGAGGCCGGCTCATCTATGTCGGTGCTGGAACCTCAGGTCGTCTGGGTGTTCTCGATGCAGCGGAGATGCCTCCTACATTTGGGGTTGATCCAGAGAGGATACACGGTGTCATTGCTGGTGGATATCAGGCGCTCGTGCGGTCTCAAGAGGGGGCAGAGGATCACCCTGAAGACGGTGCGGAAGCGATCACCAACTTGGATGTAGGTCAGAGGGACTTCGTTCTCGGAATAGCCACGTCCGGCTCTACGCCCTATGTACACGGTGCACTTAGCCGGGCGCGTGAGCTTGGAGCTAGAACTGGGTTCTTGCTGTGTACATCGCCACCTGCAGCTCTTTTATCAGAGCATGATGTCGTGATAGCACCACTGGTAGGAGCCGAAGTGATTACTGGCTCAACACGTATGAAAGCGGGAACAGCCACCAAGCTAGTTCTGAATACGATTACTACGGGTGCCATGGTTCGTATTGGAAAGGTTTATAGCAACCTGATGGTGGATTTACAGGTTACATGTGCGAAGCTTAGGGATCGAGGTGAGCGTATTCTGTCAGAATTATTGAACCTCGATCAGCCAGCAGCAGCAGCACTTCTTGATCGCGCGAGTGGCGATGTCAAGACAGCGCTTGTAATGGCCCATTTGGATATTGATAGGGAAGAGGCCTTGAAGCGCTTAGATGCTGCTGGTGGAGTTGTCAGCATGGTAATCGGAGGTCTCTAGGGGTGAATACCCCTAGAGACCGGTATGCCCGTTGGGTGTGCTTGCCACTCGTGCTCTCTATTTCGACAGCGGTGGTTGTGGTTGCGTTCAACCCTGCTCCTCACAACGGTGGTGATAACGCAGCTTATGTAACACTGGCTTTTTCGTTGGCTGAGCACGGAACCTATACTGATCTTTACGATCCCGCGGGAATGCCTCATACGAAGTATCCGCCGGTCTTTCCAGGTTTGCTTGCGGTGATGCTTGTACTGGGAGCAAGAACCTGGAGTGCTCTGAAGATAGTTTCAGCAGTATTCACCATTGCCGCGGTTGGGTTCACTTACTTGTGGGCGGAGCGGCGCCTAGGTGCAGTTGGTGCGTTGGGGTTGTCAGTCATGCTTGCAATCTCCCCGGCTTTGGTGTACTACAGCCATTGGATTCTGTCCGACCCGATCTTTTTGTGTTTTACGATGGCTGCACTATGGGCGCTTGAGGGTTCGGAACAAGAAAGCGCGTCTGTGTGGTGGCTGGTTGGTGGGGTTGCGACAGTTGCTTTGGCCTACTTTACACGGTCTGCTGGGCTCCCACTTCTGTTTGCTCTCTTCGGTTGGCTTGCTCTGCGTCGTAGATGGCTACCGCTCACTTTTTCGTCTATTGCGATAGGCGTACCTGCCCTCCTTTGGTGGATACGTGGACGCGGAGAAGGTATAGGTGAGTACACAAGCGAATTTTGGATGGTAGATCCTTATCAACCTGCGCTTGGAACAGTCAGCCTTGGGGGACTCTTAACTAGAGCATCTAGTAACCTTTGGGCCTATGTGAGTAGTCACGGACCTGGAGGGGTCGTTGGAGGCAGCGGAACTCTGGTTACAGTTTTCGGGATAGGGTTGACCAGCTTCGCATTGATAGGATGGGTTCGATCCATAAGAACTCATGCAGGGCTGACAGAGATCTTCCTGCCTTTGTATGCGGGCTTGATATTGCTTTGGCCAGAAGTATGGTCAGGAGACCGCTTCGCACTTCCGCTGTTCCCACTCTTTTTCCTTTTTGCAGCGCTTGCCCTAGGTGAAGCGGTCGGTAAGCGAGGTAGCCTGGCGCAAAATGCCGTTTTCGCGCTTGTAATTGCATTCGTACTTCTTCCAGCTGGCAGAGCATGGCTCAGCTCGGTCGAACAAGCATCGGCATGTCGCCGGATCATGAACGACAGCGGGCCCTGGGGGTGCTATGGTTCAGGTGTGTCAGAATTCGCTGAGGCGGCAGCTTGGATGCAAAGTTCGCTCCCTCAAGGTTCTTCGGTGATGACACGAAAACCCCGCTTATTTTATTTGATGTCAGGATTGACCAGTCGAACATTCCCCTTTGATGACAACCCAAGCGCGCAACTTACCGAAGCGGACCGCGTGGGTGCCCAATATGTCTTACTCGATAATTGGGATGGGCTTTCGAGTCTCTATGTGGGGGGAGCTCTCCAGCAGAATCCTCAGGCGTTCTGCTCTGTTAGAGGTTTTGGCTCTAGGCAGGGCAGCACCCATCTATTGGGTATTAAGGACGAGGCTTCTAGGAGCGAAAGCGCGCAACTGCAAACACAAGAGATCAGATTAGATGTTTGTCCGGGCAGCTATATTCGGAGCGACTCCGACGAGCGCTACCTTTCTTCGTCTTCTACAAAAATCCCATTGCTCGAGGCACTAGAGCCGTAGAGCAGTGCGAGGATCACTCCGAAAATGACGTGTTCCGTATAGCTGCGATTATGAGAATCGAAATCTTCCAGAAAATTTTCCAGAGTAGAGTGGGGGTGTTCGGAGCCGTGGGCAGCCAGCAGCTGAGAGAGTCCCCCCATCGGGTTAACTGCGTATTCGATGGTTCCGTAAAGTGCACCTTTTAACACTGTGGGACCAGGCACCTTTGGTTCCAAAACCGCACCATATAAGAGGCCCTGTCTGATGCCCGCAAGGAGACGATCCCCAGTTTCTCGATCCAGCTTAGGAGATTCAGAACCATGTACTGCGGGGCTTATCAAGTCCAATATGAGAGCTGAAACTGCTCCGGCCGCACCTGCTCGCACTAGGCTACCCAACGCAGTCTTATGTCGTGGCTTCCATGTCCTCAGCAACTTAGAGAGAATAGCCACAGCCTCGGGGGTCGCCAGCTCCTTAAGTGGTAGCCAGTTGGTGCGGGCATCTTCTGATGTGTTTTGCCCTGCAGGACCAGGACGGTCCTTCAATATGCGGACCTCTTCAGTAGCGCCAGGAGACATGCTCCGCAAGCGCTCGAGCGCATAACCGAGATGGAACCAATAGTTCTGCTTCGGGGGCATATGAGATGTTGATGAGGTGTGCCAGTAAGAGAAGGGTGGGGACCAGTAAAGATCTAATCAAGATCATTTCTATAACTGCATGTCTGATGTTCCTCTTCATGCCGGTCCGAGCCCAGGTGCCACCTGACGAGTCATGGCGCAGCATTGAAACACAACACTTCCGTGTAACTTTCCCTGAGCACCTTGAAACACTTGGGCGTCGCGCCGCCGATAGGGCAGAAGAAGCTTATCGTGAACTGTCCACAGCCTTGATTGATCCACCTGACGGTCCGATCGATCTCCTACTGACAGATCACGCAGATGTCTCTAACGGTTTTGCTCGGGTTACGCCTTCGAATCGGATTGTTATCTATGCTCGGCCTCCTGTTGACGACCCGGGGTTGGGCCATATCGATGAATGGTTGGAGCTGGTTATCACACATGAGCTTGCTCACATCGTGCAGCTGGATTACACACAAAATCCTATCGGTAAGCTAGCGAGAAATATTTTTGGTCGGGTTGCAGCTCCATGGCCTTTCTTCCCGGGCAGTGGTACCCCGAGATGGCTCACGGAAGGGCTTGCGACTTGGTACGAGTCAAGCCTGACAGAAGCGGGAAGAGTGCACGGCAGCTTTTATGAAATGATACTCCGTACCGCAGCGCTCGAAGGTCGTCTGGAAACTATTGGCCAGACACAAGGAGAGTCCCCAGAGTGGCCCGCTGGAGCTAGGCCATATGCATATGGATCTCTGTTTTTCGATTACCTCACCGATAAGTACGGTGCGAATCTTATGGGGGTGTTCACCAAGGCAATTGCAGGCCAGTGGGTACCCTATAGAATCAATGCTGCGGGTCGAAGCGCATTCGGTTCCTCATTATCTGAAGAATGGTCCCTGTGGACAGAAAATATTCGTTCCACGACAGCTGGACTTGACTCACAACTGGAACAATATGGCTCGATTACGGTGCCTGAACGGCTGTCAGATGGAGGACGCTGGGCCTTGCGGCCCAAAGTGTCACCTGATGGCCGTTGGTTAATCTACGCCCGTTCGGACGGCCGCTCAGATTCCCAGCTTGCTTTCAGCCTGATAGATGGTGAAGGAACTCGGGAATTCACTCGAACTAATGGTCTCGCAACATATGACTGGACTCCTGAAGGATCAGTCGTCTTTGCTCAGCTAGAATATGCTGACCGCTATAGGCTGTTCGACGACCTCTACGAGGCCCAGGCCGATGGCAGGACTCGGCGCATCACCAACGGGGCTCGTCTGACAGATCCTTCGGTAAGCCCTGATGGTTCTTGGGCTGTTGCAGTCTCGGGGGGCGGAGGCTCCAATGGTCTCGCCTTAATTGATCTTGAAAGCGGTGAGGTGAATGACTTTGTCATCTCTGAGCCCGACTCTCACTGGGCATTCCCTAGCATCTCACCCAATGGCCGCTGGATTGCGGCTACGCGTTGGAAAACTGGAGCACTCCATGATGTCGTAGTTCTGGATAGTAGTGGGTTGGTTGTAGCTGAGATTACGAATGATCGGGCGATTGATCTCGCTCCGGAGTGGAGTCCTGACGGGAGTTACTTGCTCTGGGCGTCGGATCGCACGGGAATCTTCAATATACTTGCTGTGCCCTTTGATCAGGAGCTAGCACGGGCGGGGTCGCCCATACTCCTGACAAATGTCCGAACTGGAGCGCTCTACCCTAGCGTGGACCCGAGTGGACGCTGGCTTTATTTCAGTGGTTATCACTCTGATGGATGGGAAGTGGAACGAGTGCCCTTTGATCCGGAAACAGCTGTAAGTGCCCCTCCAGCCGATACTCGGTTTAATAGATTGGGAGAGCCAGAGCTACCAAGTTTATATCAGGGAGAAGTGCAGAAGTATTCGGCAGGTTCAACATTGGCCCCCCGCTACTGGGAACCTCTCTACAGTGAAGCTGTGCGGACACCCGCGATCCGAACTGAGGATCTATACATTCGCAGCCGTCAATTACTAGGACCGGCCATAGGCATACAGACTTCGGGTGTCGATCTGGTGGGAAGACATGAATGGAGGGCTTCTGCGCGTGTCTTTACTAGCGGGAGTCGTGCTGATGCAGGATTTAGATATACGTACTCCGGACTAGGTAACCCTCGCCTGAGCTTAAGTGCAAACAATCGTTGGGGTCGCGGCAAGAATTCAGCACTTGTAACACAACGTAAGGACGAGGCACTGCTTGATACACTGTTCGTTCTTAAGCGTGCTAGGAGCCTCACCGCTAGTGCACAATTCCAGCACCGAAAGTGGAGAAATTCTCTATTCGTCACTCTTTCTGCAGGCATGCTCTGGGAAAAACTTGAATTACTGAACAACTCGCTGGAGCCAGAAAATAATTATCGCCTTAATCGCCCACAAAATAGAATGAGCGACTTGAGTATTGCCCTTAGCTATTCGACTGCTCGTTCGCACGCCTACCAGGTTGGTGGCTCTAAAGGGGTTGTTTTGTTCGCGAGAGCTCGGGCTCGTCGTAGTCTGAGTCTGCCAGATTCATTGGTTGGCTTGAGTGGGTTAGATAGCTCAGTCGAAGAGGTTGTCGCTCGGGCTCGAGTGTATGTTCCACTAGGTATAACCGGGCATGCTCCTCACGTGCTTGCTCTTCAGACAAGCTTAGGGTTGGGCAGGGGACCTAACGCGACAGCCGGTCACTTCGATGTGGGTGGGGCTTCAGGGAGTCCAGAACAGGTCACTGGTATATCACTTTTTGGTGGGACACCGATTTTTTTCCCGATACGTGGCTATCCAGAATCCGCACGGTACGGACGCTATGCTTGGGCAGCCTCAGCAGAGTATCGGATACCACTCGCCCTAATGAATTGGGGGTTGGGTGCCTGGCCACTCCATTTTGATCGAATCACTGGGTCCATATTTGCGGACGCCGGTAATGCTTGGGGACCCCGTATGTCGCCCGGTGGATTCCAGAATCCACGACGCGAGGCACTGTATTCGGTGGGCGCAGAGGTTACAGGAGAGCTTTTGTCGTTCTATCACATCAATATGTTGGTTCGTACTGGAGCTGCCCTTCAGTTAGCCGGGAACAAGAAAGCCCAATTCTATGTGAGGCTTGGTATGCCCTTCTAAGGGCACCCTATCCCAAATATCCTCCGTAGGTACCGAACATAAGCCGTATACTCCTCTAAAATACTAGCAGATTTAGTGATTTTAGGCTGGATTAAAGAAAAGTATTGACCACAAGATATTGCACTCGTATTATGGCTTCGCTCAGTATCTAGTGGTCTACTGAGCAGTTTTCCACAAGAGATATCGCGGCGGGAGAGGGTTCCCGCCGTTTTTCAACGCCTGTTTTAAGCTTTTTCCACAATTCCATCTCGATTAGAGCCTAATTCGCACTATGCCATCCGTTCATAAACCTCGGCCACCAAGAGAATCGGTCATCTTCGATGACGTACTTCCAACCGATCTTCCTGAACCAACACTGACTGAAAATGCACGGATCGTTCTGGCTCTGCGCTATCTGAAGAAGGATGCCGAGGGCAACCCCACCGAAGAACCAGAAATGATGTTTTGGCGGGTTGCACGAACCATAGCTGAAGTGGATAAAGAATATGGGTCATCCGAGACTGCGGTAGAGGAACTGTCCAGGCAGTTCTACGGTCTAATGGTCAGGGGAGAATTCGAACCCAACTCACCTACCTTAATGAATGCTGGTCGGCCTCTAGGGCAGTTGTCGGCGTGCTTCGTACTACCCGTAGAAGACGCACTTTCTAACGGTAGAGCGGGGATCTACGACACCCTCACCTCGATGGCTCTGGTGCACCAATCCGGTGGTGGCACGGGCTTCTCCTTCTCACGCCTCAGGCCTGAGGGTGAAACAGTGCGTTCCACTATGGGTGTTGCTTCAGGTCCGATTTCCTTCATGAAGCTCTACGACGCAAGCACGGACGTAGTAAAGCAGGGAGGAACACGCAGGGGCGCAAATATGGGTATCCTGCGAGTCGATCACCCGGATATCCGTAGCTTTATTACTTGCAAGAATGACACATCTCAAGTGACCAACTTCAACATCTCGGTTGCCATCACTGATGCCTTCATGGAAGCGGTCTCGGAGGATAGTGAATACGACCTCATAAATCCGAAAACCGGAGAGGTTGCGGGACAGGAAAATGCCCGGGAGATTTTTGACAAGATTATCTACGGGGCTTGGCTAACAGGTGAACCTGGAACGTTCTTTATTGATCGGGCGAATGAATATAATCCCGTGCCAAAACTGGGAAGCTACGAGGCAACGAACCCTTGTGGGGAGCAGCCGCTTCTAGCATATGACGTCTGTAATCTTGGCAGCATTAACTTAGGGAAATTCGTAAAGGAAGAAGCGCACCCAGGCATCGATCCTGAGGAGGGCATCGACTGGGAAGGACTGAAGCAGGTAGTTCACCTCTCTACCAATTTTTTAGACAACGTCATTGATGCTAACGTCTACCCGCTCCAACAAATTCACGAATTAGCACAAAATATTCGTCGTATTGGGCTGGGTGTCATGGGTTGGGCTGACATGATGATTCGCCTTGGTATCGGATACGATTCTGAGGAGGGAGTTGCTCTCGGGCAGCGTGTGATGGGATTTGTGGATGAAGAAGCTCGTAGAGCCTCAGAGAAATTAGCGGAAAAGAGAGGGGTGTTCCCAGCGTGGCCAGAGTCGGTTTGGGGCCCTGATGAAAGTGCTGCAGTTGGCCTCAATGGTGGTCGCGTTCGTCAAGAGCGGGAACTACGGAACTGCAACCTTACTACGGTAGCGCCAACCGGAACGATATCGATTTTCGCAGGCTGCTCCGGCGGTATTGAACCCTTATTTGCTGTAGCCTTCATGCGGAATCAGGCCGGTGTCTTAATGCCGGACGTAAACCCGGACTTCATTCGGGTAGCTAAGGACGGAGGCTGGTATTCTGAAGAGCTCATGGAGCAAATTGCAGAAGAGGGACATATCCACTTCGATGAGGTCCCAGAAGAAGTTCAGCAAGTGTTTCGGACGGCTCACGACATTACCCCTGAATGGCATGTGCGCATGCAGGCAGCATTTCAGGAACACACAGATTCTGCAATCTCTAAGACGACAAATTTCCCTAGTGATGCGACAGCCGAAGACGTTCGTGAAATCTACGAGCTCGCGTACAGCCTTGGGTGTAAGGGGGTTACGGTCTACCGAGATGGTGCTCGGGAGGGGCAAGTGCTTTCCACTGGTAAAACGGATCAGAGTGGACAGGCTGCAGCCCAAAACGTATCCGAGCTGGAGCACTCTTTGGCCGACGCTCGTGAAGAAGCACATAACCTTCGAATTGAGGTTGAACGTCTTAAACACGAATTGATGGGAGAGGACGAGACGCTGGGGGCAGCTAGGCAAAAGCGTCAACGCCCAGCGGCTCTTCAAGGTTACACGATGAAGGTGAACTCTCCACTCGGTGATCTTTATGTGACGATTAACGAGGATGATCACGGCAAGCCATTTGAGGTTTTCTGCACTTTGGGCAAGGCTGGTGGAGCCCCAAACGCAGATGCAGAGGCAATTGGCCGTTTGATGTCGTTAGCTCTTCGGTCCGGTATCCCTATTAGCCAAGTGAAAGATCAGCTGCGTGGAATTTCCTGTGACCGGGCAGTGGGGCTAGGAGCGAATAAAGTGCTTTCGGCACCCGATGGCATTGGACAGGCGATCGAGCGCTATCTCGAGATGAAGGACGGGGTACAGGAAGCTTTGCCTCTGGCAGTTAGCACGGAGGCAGGAGTACAGACGCAAGCGGCTGTCAGTGCGATTGGGGGTGATCCGTTACACCTTGATACATGTCCAGAGTGCAACTCAGCCCACTTCGTGTTCGAGGAAGGATGCAAGAAGTGCCACGTCTGTGGCTACTCTGATTGTGGATGATCTCTAGAAGGTTCCTCAGCTAGCCCCCCACGGCGCTGGCGGCAACGTTTCAGTAGGCTTAGTCAGGTTAAACTCAAGACGAACACGGCGACCCGTGATCTGATTCCTGAGAGAATACAAGAATATTCGACCTGAATTGACCTCAAGAGTCCAGATGTTGTCTGTCGCAGTTGGTACCAGTGATGCGGTATGAGCATCGGCTGGAAAATCCTGGCGAGAGTGACTTCCTGGGCTCGTAGTATCGCCGCCGTACTGTGTTATTTCGTCTTCCGTGCCGTCCTCGTGTCTGTGTTCATGCTTGAGGCGCAGACCGTCATCTTGTCGAGAGATCACCCAAGTTCTTGAGTGATCATTTCCTACATGGAAAGGAATTTTAACGAAGTCTTCCTGGCACTCTCGCACGTGCATAATGAGTACTTGGTTTGTGAGTAATTCATCGGATGGATTAGCCTCGATGAGTTGCCCTGGGAATGCCTGACCGCATAGTTCCTGGAGCGTCGTCCAAAACTCATCATATGTGGTGCTGGGAGCACCTCGTACTGTAGAGGACTGAGTGGTGTCATCCGGTGTGCATGCCATCACTAGACAAAGGATTGCCACAGAGATATAAAAATTTGTGTGCCAAAGCGCAGGATATTTTGAGAGCATAGCTAAAGTAGACTGGCAGCCTGAGTGGAGTGTCATCACAAAGTGCTAGGTTATTCTATTAACCGGAAGCGGTTAGTACGCCAAGATTGTCTCGGATATAGGTATTATGCGCTCAAGCTTGAGTTACTTGACGACTGTCCTAGTCATTGCGGGATGTGGAGGAGACATCCCTCAGGGCCCCACACCGGGTCGCCCCTCTTTCGAAGGCCAGCAAGCCCACGATCTAGTTGAACTACAAGTCAGCTTTGGTCCGCGTATACCAGGTACAGTTGGTCACGATCGCCAACTTCGTTGGATGCTCGCACGACTTGATTCATTCGCGCCAGAAGTCATAGCTGACACATTTACTTATGTAACCACATACTCGGACTCACTTACTCTTGTGAATGTGCTTGCACGTTACCGTCCAGAGGCTGAGAGGCGTCTTCTCTTGCTTGCTCATTGGGATACCCGGCCACGTGCAGACCAGGCGAAAGATCCAGCCCAGCAGGAGTTGCCTGTTCCAGGTGCGAACGATGGAGGCTCGGGTACCGCAGTATTGCTCGAATTGGCCCGGATCATGTCCGATGCCCTACCGCCGCTAGGTATAGATCTCCTATTTGTGGACGGAGAGGACTATGGTCCTGAGCCAGCAGATATGTTTATTGGAGCCCGGAGGTATGCGGACCAGCTCTCTCTGTTGAGTCCAGCCATGAGGCCAATGTATGGGGTTCTACTGGATATGGTCGGAGATGCAAATCCAAGCTTTCCCATAGAGGGTTATTCCGCCCAACATGCGCTTCCTGTAGTACGGAAGGTCTGGAGGACTGCAGCGAGACTGGGCTACTCTCATTTCTTTCCTGAGTCCGTTGGAATTCGATTGAGTGACGATCATATCCCGCTTAATGAGGCAGGCCTTCAAACCGTTGATATCATAGACTTCACCTATGGCGGTTCAGACAATATTTACTGGCATACTCCAGAGGACCTTCCTTCACATGTTAGCGCTACAACACTGGAAATCGTTGGGGAGGTCATAACCGAGTTGATCTATTCAGGGGGGTAGGCCTCTGAGTCTTCGGCCTGTAGAATCCTCGGCCCAGCTAGAGATCTATTCCCTGCCCCCCAAGGACGAGGCTCATGTCAGACACTAACACTGCCCGTGTTGCAGTCGTGCAGACTGCGGCTATCCCTTTCGATCTTGATGCCACGGTTGAGCATGTGTGTTCTATGACTGTTGATGCGGCGAAAGAGGGAGCCCAACTCATTCTGTTTCCTGAGGCCTATGTCGGTGGATATCCCAGGGGTCTGGCCTTTGGGACAGCAGTTGGGGGCCGTTCGGAAGCTGGCCGAAGAACTTGGGAGCGGTATTGGGCGACCTCGATAGAAGTTCCAGGGCCTGAAGTCGATCGTATGAGAGAGATAGCCGCTGGGGCCGGCGTTTACCTTTGTGTGGGCGTTGTGGAGAGAGACAGCACCTATAGCGGAGGCACGCTCTTCTGTACTCTGCTATACATCGGTGCAGACGGGTCACTGCTTGGGAAGCACCGCAAGCTAAAGCCGACAGCAGCTGAGCGCTTAATCTGGGGTGAGGGGGATGGGAGTACTCTTACTGCGATCGAGACTCCTTTTGGCAAGGTTGGTGGCCTAATCTGTTGGGAGAACTACATGCCGTTGGCCCGCATGGCCATGTATGGTAAGGGGGTTGAGATCTATCTTGCCCCTACGGCTGACTCCCGTGAGCGCTGGCTGTCTACTTTGCAACACATCGCACTTGAGGGTAGATGCTTTGTGCTGGGCTGTAATCAGTATGTGCGACGAGATATGTATCCTGATGATCTTGAGACGAAGTCAGACCTCGAAGACTGGCCCGAGACATTAAGCCGAGGTGGCTCAGCTATTTATAGCCCCCTAGGGGAGTGTTTGGCTGGGCCATTATGGGATCAGGAAGGTATGCTCATTGCAGACTTAGATATGTCGGCAGTCCCGCGCAGTAAATTTGACTTCGATGTGACTGGACATTACTCCCGCCCTGATGTCTTTCGGCTTGACATAGATGAGTCTCCTAAGCCTCCAGTGGGTTAGGTGGATACCCTGGAGGTCATATCCGTTGATAATGGAGTGCCTAGTCGTCCTGGATGCAATTTAGTATACTAATTGAGTGCATAATCATGCAGACACGGAGAGATGATGACGCAGGCGACAATGTCTAGAGTGGAAGCGTTTCTGACGGAAGTCGACCGTTACAGCGCGCATAACTACCATCCACTTCCAGTTGTGTTGGAAGGTGGAGAGGGCTCTTGGGTGTGGGATGTGGACGGAAACAGGTACCTGGATATGCTGAGCGCGTATTCAGCGCTCAATCAAGGGCACAGGCACCCCTCAATTATCGCTGCAGCATTATCCCAAATGCAGAAACTGACGTTGACATCGCGAGCATTCCATAACGATCAGATGGGGCCGTTCTTAAATGCACTGTGTGAGATAACAGGCTTTGAAAAAGCGTTACCGATGAATACAGGGGCTGAGGCTGTAGAAACTGCGATCAAGATGGTACGAAAGTGGGGTTACGAGATTAAGGGAGTGCCCGAAGACAAGGCGGAAATCATAGTTTGCGAGAACAATTTCCACGGCCGCACCACGACTATCGTGGGCTTTTCTTCTGAAGATCAATATAAAGATGGGTTCGGTCCCTTTACCCCTGGCTTCGTGGAAATCCCATATGGGAACTCTGAAGCGCTCGAAGCGGCGATCAACCAAAACACGGTTGGTTTTTTGGTAGAACCGCTTCAGGGCGAGGGTGGTGTTGTCGTCCCCCCCTCAGGGTTCTTGAGCAGGACAAGGGAACTCTGCACAACGAACCGAGTTGCCTTTATGGCGGATGAAATCCAAACGGGTCTGGGTCGCACTGGAAGAATGTTCTGCTGCGACTGGGAGTCGGTTCGTCCTGATGTTCAGATCGTGGGAAAAGCACTCGGTGGAGGTGTCTACCCAGTCTCAGCGACAATCGCAGATGCAGAATTTATGGATGTATTTGACCCAGGAGATCATGGATCGACATTCGGAGGGAATCCGTTGGGAGCTGCAGTTGGCCTAGCCTCACTAAATGTGATTGTTGATGAGAAATTGCCGGAGCGCTCAGATCAACTTGGAGGTTGGTTTATGGATCAGCTCCGCGAGCTTGAGTCACCACATATCAAAGAAGTGCGAGGACAAGGCTTGATGATTGGTGTAGTGATCAAGGAGTCAAGCGGAGTGGCTAGACCGTTTTGCGAAGCGCTTCACGCTCGTGGCATTCTTGCCAAAGAAACCCATCACCAGGTGATTCGTTTCGCTCCACCGCTTACAATTGAGAAGGAAGATCTGGGTTTTGCGCTCAGCCAAGTAAAAGAAGTTCTGAGCACATAGTAGGAGGTGCGGCTGGGCTTAGGCGCAGCGTATTCTTAAGGAAGGGGCAGTTGGAGATTGGTTGGCGCAGTTACTCAGCTCCCAGGGGGAGCCCAGTCAATTGTGCCCTGCTTAGAGGTGTCTATCTCCTTGCCTTCGCCACCCTGCAGTAAGACGTGTTCAATCTGTTCATATAGAAATGAACGGGCCTTTGGTTCACGGGGGTCCAACCCATAATGGTTGATGAGCAGAGTCTGATGCTGTAGCCAATCCTCCCAGCATGATGGGCAGATTTCAGCGAGTACCCGGTCACCAAGTTCGTTACGGAATGGAGCTTTGTTCAGAGGGGGAGTGTCTTTGCCACATCGGCGGCAATGCATACTCTCAGCGGTCATGTTGCAGCTCGTCATTGGATGGCCGTTCACAGTGTGATACGAATCTACCCGCATGTACGATTTCAGGTCCCAATATCTATTCGTACTAACAGCTCCAAAGGCTATCGTGGCAAGGCTTGGCGAACTTGACTTAAAGAGTGGATTAGGGAAACGCTGCCGTGGACGCTTCTTCAGTCGGTAATTAGTTTTGAGCACTTCCAGTTTCTTTCGTTCAGAGATAGAGAGATGGCCCTCGCGAAAAAGCAACTCGCGCATCTTGAAAGGCGTCTCCTTGATGAGAGAGACAGAGCCCTCAAAGCATTAGGTTTATTCGATAAGATAGCCAAGTCCGGTCGTGAGTCAGTGGATTCTGATCTCTCTGTTTATACAGATCACATGGCAGACCAGGGCACGGAATCTATGGAGCGCGAAAAGGCCGCAGTATCTGCAACTAAAGAAGGCCGCTATCTATATCGAATCGAAGAGGCCCTAAGGCGTCTATACAACGATCCCAAAAATTTTGGTGTTTGCCATACCTGTGGCGCTGATGTCGGCTCGGATCGTCTAGATGCGCTACCGCACGCACGCTATTGCATCGACTGTAAGAGGAAGGAAGAATCTGTGGGCTAATGCTGAGGGAAAGGCGCTCTAGCCTCGATGAATAACTTCCAAGAGCGAATCCCCGACCACTTCAATTTTCCAGCGTCTCATCCCCTCCACTTCTGCTAGGCTACTGAGATCTTGCGGGTTGGTCCGCGCTACCCTGGAAAGTACTGCATTGGAAAGCAGAGTGCCCTTTGCGATACCAAGTTTTTCTGAGAGAGCATTACGCACCAATTTGAGTGCTTCCAACAGTGCTTCTGTCTCTGGACTTGATCTCCTGCTTCTTGCTCTAGGGCGACTTGGATATGACTGAAGTTCAGACTCCGGTACCTGAGCTACAGACTCGAATATACGAACCAGGTCAGAACCCTTGTTTCGAGCCAAACCCTTAGGAAACCCCTTAATGTCAAACAATTCTCGAGTGTGCAGAGGGTTCACAACAACTGCTTCTAGTAGTGGGCCATCACCGATAATCCGGAAGAGAGCCTTATCATTTTCTCTCGCTAGCTGATCCCGCCACTGAAGCGCCTTCCGGAGTGCCGTTAGCTGTCGTGGCGTCAGGTCACGAGCGCCCTTCACTCGGTTGACTGGATCGATTTTCTCTGAGTGTTGGACAACTGACGATGATTCTTCGAGTGCTCGGCATTCCTCGACCAACCAGGACTCTCTCCCTCTAGCTCGTAGTTCGCTATGCATCTGGTCGGAAAGTGTATTTAGGTATTGTGTGTCCGCAGCTGCATACTCGAGCATCCCTTCCGTTAGAGGTCTCATCGCCCAATCTGCCCGCTGGTATTTCTTGGAAAGCCCTATGCCTTGATAGTCCTTTAATAAACTTGCTAGCCCGAGCGACTCTCGACCGAGAAGTGCTGCTGCAATCTGGGTATCAAAAAGCGCACTAAGACGGATGCCAAGATCCCGGCCAAGGAGCACTAGGTCAAAGTCGGAACCGTGCATGTTGACCTGAACGTCAGGATGTTCCAGTGAGGGCCTCAGGAGCGGAGATACATTAAAGCCCAAAGCATCCAGGACGTAAGTTGCACTATCTGTCGTGATTTGGACGAGGCAGAGACGGTCTGAGTATCGGTGGAAGCCAGCCGCCTCGCAGTCCAACGCGATTCGTGAAGCTTGACCCAGGTCTTCCTTCAGGGTGTCAGCCTGTTTCTCATTTTGAATGTAAATATAGCTGTGACTGGCGATGCGATGCTCCTTCCGTGATCGTTAAGGCACATGCAAAAGAAGGCAAAGAAAAGGTGCTGATTAATTAGGTGCTACCCCTGAGTTAGGAGTAGATCCCAAACAGACAAGTATTGCTCCCCTGTTCCCCTCAGACCAAGATTTGTGGACAGACTCCTCGATGGAATCTTCCTACTCTCCTTCCGTTCTGGATAGATGCTTAGAACTAAAATCATTTGTACGCTTGGCCCGGCGAGTACATCACCTGACACTATTCTAGAGTTAGTGCAGGGAGGTATGAACTTAGCTCGTCTAAATATGTCGCATGGTAAGCAGGAGGATCATCGTGCGGCGATAGGCTTCATCCGTGATGCAGCCGCCCAGGTAGGTCAGCCTGTCGGAATCATGGTGGATCTTTCAGGTCCCAAGATCCGCGTCGGTGAGCTTGAGGCATCAATAGAGCTCAAGAAAGGGAAGGCCGTTCTAGTGGCACCGTACGATCAAGTGCAGCCTGGAGAAATTCCTTGCTCATACCGCCTGCTTTCACGAGAGCTTCAGATAGGGGATACTTTGCTCTTAGACGATGGCCTCCTGGAGCTTCGGTGTATTGGAACTGAGGGGGACCGGACAGAGCTGGAGGTGATCCGTGGAGGATTACTCAAGGCCCGAAAAGGAATAAATCTTCCGGGCGTTACGCTTACGGCACCATCCTTGACCGAAAAAGATCTTTCCGATTTGGAATTTGCGCTTGAGGAAGGTGTCGAGTATGTCGCGCTTTCTTTTGTTCGTGGTCCAGAGGATGTAATCGACATCAAGAAGAGAGTGGGAGATCGGGCGCTAGTTATAGCTAAGATTGAAAAAGCCGAAGCATTACGGACTATTGAAGAGATTCTTCCTGAGACTGATGCTGTAATGGTGGCTCGAGGAGATTTGGGAGTGGAACTTCCGTTCGAGCGGGTTCCACTGGCTCAGAAGCGGATTGTAGAAATGGCCAACCTTTATGCACGTCCGGTAATTACAGCTACACAGATGCTAGAATCCATGCTTGAACATGCAAGGCCGACGCGAGCTGAAGCATCTGACGTTGCAAATGCAATTCTCGATGGTACAGATGCCCTTATGCTCTCTGGGGAGACGGCTGTAGGTCGATACCCCAGGGAGGCCCTTGAGGCACTCATCAACATTGGAACTGAGATTGAGCGCAGTGGCTTCTTGGTTCGTGGACCTCAGTACTTGACGCATCCCGGTATGGATTCACGTGGTGGCGCATCATCTCAAGAGCATGCGGTTTCAGCCGCGACAGTAGATGCTGTGCGCAGGGTGAACGCACCCGCGATCGTAGTCATAACACGCTCGGGTTTTTCTGCCAGGCTGGTTTCATCCTATCGCCCATCGGTTCCAGTATTCGCGGTGACCACCGATCGAGCTACCTATCGTCAACTCTCTATGGTGTGGGGCGTGCAGCCTGTCTTGGCAGAAAATATAGAGGTTTCCTACAACTCACTCACGGCATTTGGACTTGAATCTGTCCTCAGTAGTGGGGTCGGAGAGGTGGGATCTGTGATACCAGTAACCGCTGGGTATCCCTTCCATCAATCTGGATCAACGAACACGATGCGACTGGAACATCTGCAATAAGTGAGACTCACATTTCTTGGCACGGGCACATCATTCGGAGTACCTGTTGTCGGATGTGACTGTAATGCATGCACCTCTGACGATCCTCGGGATCAAAGGACCCGCCATGGCGCAGTTCTGGAGATCGATGGGGCTCACCTTCTTATTGATACACCACCGGAGCTTCGCCTTCAGCTTTTAGCAAATCAGATCAACCACATTGATGCAATTTGGTTTACACACACACATGCTGACCACGTGCATGGCATTGATGATGTGCGTGTATTTACGGTCAAAAAAGGTGATATCCCTGCATTTGTTCCGGCCGAGTACTCCAGGCATATTACCTCATATTTCAGATATATCTTCGATGATGAAATTCTCCCACCGCTAGGGAGCTCAAAGCCGCGGGCCCGCCTTCATGAGTTCAGAGCTGGAGAGTCAGTAGAGATCTTAGGGAGAGGGTTCCTGCCCATTGCAGTGCCTCACGGATCAGTTTCAGTGTACGGATTCCGCGTGGGAGGGCTGGGCTACATCACTGATGCAAAGACATTGCCTCAGGGGGCAATCACCGCTCTGAAGGGGGTGGAAGTGCTTGTTCTCAATGCTCTATGGTTTGGTAGACCACATCCCACCCACCTCAATGTTGAGGAGGCGATTGAAGTGGCACGTGAGGTGGATGCGGCTCAGACATATCTGACACACCTGACTCATAGGGTTACCCATGCTGAACTAGAGGACCGTTTACCCAACGGAGTGATCGCTGCATATGATGGTCTCACCATCGAGGTGGATTGATGGATTCCATCCAACTTAACTATGGGAATCTGATATCACCTCGCATCACACTGGGTGTGAGCAGCGAAGATCTTGATGGTGTGATTGGAGAGAGATTCAAGGAAGTAATGGTCGCGGTAGATGCTCGCCGATCTGCTGGTGATTTTGGTTTCTTCGAACTGCCTTCCTCCTCAGTTAATTCGAAACATGTCATCACATTGGCTGAAAGTTTCCGGCAACGCTTCTCAGATGTTGTGGTGCTCGGTATTGGGGGGTCTGGGCTTGGTGCGAAAACCTTACGTGACGCTCTTCTTGGTCCCGATTGGAATAATCGCTCAAGGAAAGAGAGGGATCACTATCCTCGACTGCATGTGTTGGATAACCCGGATCCCAACACCCTAGGCGCTCTTTTCTCACGGATGGATCCTATAAAGACACTATTTAATGTGATTAGTAAGTCGGGTAAAACTATGGAAACTCTGGTTCAATACCTTGTTGCGCGCGATTGGGTTGCTAGCAGTGTCGGAGAAGAGAACGCCCTCAGGCACTTTATTTTTACTACCGACCCAAACTGTGGCCCCCTCCGACATATTGCCGAAACTGAAGAGGTCCTGACCTTACCGTTTCCTGAAAATGTTGGTGGACGTTTCTCAATCCTTTCTGCTGCGGGCCTCTTTCCGGTGGCTCTTTGTGGCGTCGATATAGAAGCCGTACTTCGTGGTGCAGCCCTGATGAATGATCGATGTCGGACAGACAAACTGAAAGAAAATCCTGGAGGGCTCCTCGCCTCTCTCCTCTATGAAGCGCACATAAAACATGGGCAAAAAATCCACGTTCTCATGCCTTATGCGGATCGACTATCCTCAACCTCGCAGTGGTTCCAGCAGCTCTGGGCTGAGAGTCTCGGTAAGCATCACTCGAAGAATGGAGAAGAGAAAGCGACTGGACCTACACCTTTGGTAGCTTTGGGTGCAAGAGATCAGCACTCCCTTCTTCAACTCTTTATGGAAGGTCCACGAGATAAAGTAGTCCTCTTTGTTAAGGTTGAAGACCATGGATCTGACGTAGCAATCCCAGATCGCCATCAAGGCTTCAAGGAAGAGATCTCTTGCCTCGGAGGACACACTATGGGCCAGATCCTCGCAGCAGAATGGCGAGCAACGGCCGAGGGTCTTCGGAGGGCCGGATGTCCAAATGGAACAATTCACCTCCCGGCAGTTAGGGCCGATACTATGGGCCAGCTTCTGATGATGCTGGAGGTTACTACAGTGATTGCTGCTGAACTATATGGAGTTGATCCACTCGGACAGCCCGGCGTGGAGTTGGGTAAGCGGCTTACATATGACTTGATAAATCAAAAGGGAAGTAGTAAGCGAGACATAGATGAATCTGATCTACAGTGGTTGATTTAGGTCAATATCTGGAATTGGCTGAGGCTGGCTTCGGAGGGAGCACTGTAAACTGAGGTGAGACCGGTAGATAGGCTGCGCCGTGGTGGCTAGATTAGCACTAAGCCCCGGCCTGGGTGCAGATGGGCCGCTGTCCGTTTGGAGGCTGATATGCGTGATCATAAAGAACTTCCCTACATCGTAATTGAGCGAGAGAGTGGGGGTGGGTTAGGTGCATTCGTACTTGGGGCTTTGGTGGGAGTGGGCTTAGGCCTGCTCTTCGCACCTAAATCTGGTGCAGAGACCCAAGAAGATCTCAAGGAACACGCTCGTAGACTTCGAGAAGCAGCTGAAGATCGCATGGGTGATCTTGAAGATCGATTAGGTGAGGCTCGGGATGGCGCGAAGGAGCACATTGAATCTGTGAAGACGGCTGTGGATACTGGTGTTCAGGCAGCACGTGAGGCACGGGACGAACTTGAGAAGAAATTGGAGACAACCAAGGCCGCTTACCGAGCAGGTGTTGATGCGGCTCGTCAGGCAGTTCCTGATGGGATGGACGCTGAAGATATTCTAGAGGTGGTGGACTAGTCGAGCCGGATATGGCCTCAACTGGTTCTGGAATGTTAGCTAATCGTTCCGGATCTCGTCATCGCCAACTATCGTATAAAGCCCTCGTGTTTTCCCGTCAGTTTCGGGAAAAACTTATCGAAGACAACGTTTTTTTTATGGCCGGTGCGATCGCCTTTAACGTGCTGGTTTCACTGGTTCCCCTCATCGTTCTGGGAATCGGCCTAAGTGGGTATATTCTTAATGCGCGGTTCGGAGATCCCACAGAAGCCGTACTCTCTCTGATTGCTGAGAATTTTCCTCAGACGGCAACTCTCGACTTCGCTGAAGTGCTTAGGATTCCCGTCTCAGAATTAGTCGAGAGACGTTCAGGCTTCACACTCTTTGGGGTCGTGTCATTTGTGTGGCTGAGTACGCGATTGGTCGCTACCCTGCGAGTGGCTCTGCGGAAGATCTTCGATATCGGCCAGTACCGCGGAGCATTACAAGGCAAGCTTGTTGATGTGCAAGCTGTGATCGTTGGAATAATTCTAATTGCGCTTAACCTTACCGTTACGCTTCTGTTTGAAACGGTGGGTGTTGGTATGATTGGGTTGGAAGGATGGACGTTATCTCTTGTAGAACGGACTTTTGGTCACTTGCTAGCTTTGGGTTCGTTGTGGGCACTATTTCTGGCTGCATATAGGTACCTTCCAGCCCGCCGCATCTCATGGAGGACAGCATGCGTTGCTGCGACATTCGCAGCCCTGCTTCATGAGGCAATGAAGTGGGCGTTCTCCTGGTATGCCACCGACCTAGCCTACTACGGGTCTATGTTGGGCAACCTGACGACAGGGGTAGTTCTTTTCTTTTGGATCTACTATGGCTCAATCGTGTTTGTCTTGGGTGGAGAAGTGGCCCAGGTTTACACTACGGTGCGCAGAGCAAGTCTAGCCGACGTCATGGACTTCAAAACGTGAGACATTGTTAAGATGATGCTCGCTATGGTTTCAGCTTTGAAGGCACTCTCCTGATGTCTGTCCGCGGCACTGGTAGTGGAGCCGGCGGGCAAAAAATTGCGGCCCGTAACCGTAAGGCAAGGCACGAGTTCGAGGTTCTTGAGACCTTTGAGGCGGGAATCGAACTTAAGGGCCCTGAGGTGAAATCCATCCGCTCAGGGCATGTGTCCTTCCATGATGCGCACGGCAGGGTAGAGAGTGGAGAGGTTTGGCTTTACAGCCTCCATATTAGTCCATATGAGCAAGCAAACCGTTTCAATGTAGATCCACTTCGCCCCCGTAGGTTATTACTCAACAAGAATGAGATTCGACGGATTAGCTCAAAGGTTGGAGAGAAAGGACTGACCTTGGTCCCTCTCGAGATCTATTTCGTGCGAGGCTATGCTAAGGTAAGCCTAGGGCTTGCACGTGGTCGGAAGCTTCATGACAAACGTGAACAGCTGAAGCGGCGGCAACAGGATAAGGATGCAAGTATAGAAGTGAAGCGTGTCATGGAGACCCGATGACTGCGAAGCGTCATCCTGCTTCGGTGATCTCTGCTCTATGGCTGATGTGGACGCCCTTACCAATCTCGTCTCAAGTGACAAACGAACTACAGATAGAGGCTGTTGATGGAAGTGTCCAGCTTGTTGGATTGGATGTTGGATACCGCTTCGCGACTGTCCCTTTGACACTATTCGAGAAGCTCGGTTGGTCGACGACGGAAGCTGGTGATTTGGTCGTGCTTTTAGGGCCAGAAGAGATCGAAATTAGGTTGGGCCATGGAACCCCGTTTTTCAGATGGAATAACCAAATTCTTCAGTTCGTTGATTCCCCCTACCGTATTGAGGGAGAGACATACATCCCTGTCCAACTCCTTACCGATTTCTTTCCCAAACGCTTGCCGACACTTTACGCTTTTAATGAAGTTAATTTCACAATTCAAGCTGCAGATCCTTCCGAATGGAAAGGCGATGAACTCTCCGAAGTAAAGCCTGGGGATAGAGGGTCAAGCTCAGACACACTGCCGTCTCCTGATCCTACTGCTAACCCGAATCCAGATTTGACAACTATAGAGCAATCAAGCCCGGAGTTCATCCCCGATCTGGTAGAAGAGGAGAGGAGGATCGTCGTTATTGATCCTGGACATGGGGGTGGGGATCCTGGTGCTTTGGGACCTCAGGGATTGCGGGAAAAGGATGTCGCCCTTGCGGTTGCCAAGATCATGGAGGACCTCCTCGGCCGTGAAAAAGGAGTCGAAGTTTACCTCACACGCAGTGAGGACAGCTTCGTCCCACTTTGGGAGAGAGGGGAACTGGCTACACAATGGAAGGGAGAAAACCCTGGAGTTTTTATATCAGTGCATGCCAACTCTGTGCCAGAAAGGCCCTCAGTACGTGGGTTTGAGACCTACTCTCTTAACGTGGCACGAACCGAGCACGAGCGACGTGTTGCGGCGATCGAGAATGCCCCATTGCAAGTCCAAGGGCAAAGCATTGATCCGGACTCTGACCCAGAATTTGCCTTTCTTCTGAGAGATCTTAGTAACTCTGGCCACCAGCCTTGGTCTGTAGAACTTTCTAGGATTGTACAAGAGGAGATAAGGCGGTTTCATCCCGGCCCTGATCGTGGTATCAAACAAAGCCCATTAGCAGTTCTTACGAATGCGCTTATGCCATCGGTTTTAGTGGAGATTGGATTTTTATCCAATGAGGATGAAGGACCACTATTAGGACAAGGTCAGTTCCAAGATGAGGCTGCTCGGGCCGTGGCACGTGCGGTCATGAATTTCTTTGATCATTATCCCCCCGGAACTGGCGAAAACTGAAAGTGATGAGGTTGGAAACCGAAGCTTTGGGTGTTCGCTTCCAGAACCCTTTTTTCCTTGCGGCCGGTACTTGTGGGTTTGGTCTAGAATTGGCTGAAGTCCTAGACATTGAAGCACTCGGTGGCTTTGTCACCAAGTCAGTTACGCTTGAACCTCGGGTTGGAAATGCTCCGCCGAGAGTAGCCGAATTCAAAGGCGGAATGCTTAACTCGATCGGATTGGCTAACCCGGGGCTTGAGCGGACCAAACGGGAAAAGCTGCCTTGGATTCGTGACAATATCTGTCGACCGCGAGTATTGGTAAGTATCGCTGGGCATACTGTTGTCGAATTCTTCACACTCGTAGAGGGTCTCGATTCAGAGGATGGCTTCCTTGGTTTTGAGATCAATTTATCCTGCCCCAACGATGCTGAGCGGACTGGAGAACCGTTCGCCCTTAATCCTTCGGCTGTTGCAGAGATTATCTCCGGCTGTCGTATCCGGACTGAGCGCCCTATCGTCGCAAAATTAGCTCCGAACGACCCCGATTTATCTAGGACGGTTAAAGTTGTGACTGAAGAAGGAGCAAATGCACTAACATTAGTGAATACGCTTCCACGAGCATTACTGGACATTTCAAATGACGTACCAGAACTCGGTGCCGGGGATGGGGGGATCAGTGGTCCGGCACTTCGACCTTCAGGACTGCATGCTGTGCGGGAAGCTAGCAGCGCTACCCATCTTCCCTTGTTCGGAGTTGGAGGAGTCATGACAGCGACCACTGCAGTCGAATATGCTCATGCTGGAGCGTCTTTAGTCCAGATGGGCACGGCTTCCTTTGCTTGGCCACGTGCGGTTACAGAAGCGATAGCAGGCTTGCTACAGTGGGGCCAAGAACAACGGATCAGCGCCTGGGACGATCTGGTTTCTAGGCCACCCGGAGTAAATGCCCCGGCCAATCGACTGGAGGACCTATTTGATCCCATCGAATCCTCGGGAGAAGGTTAAGAATGGGTAGTGTCATAATTGCTCTAGATTTTCCTAGGGGTGATGAAGCTCTCAACCTGGTTGATGATCTCGGAGAAGCAGGCACGTTCTACAAAGTCGGTCTTCAACTCTATACGGCAGAAGGCCCGCGCGTGGTTCAAGCATTAAAGGATAGAGGCAAGCGTGTTTTCCTTGATCTCAAACTGCACGATATCCCTAATACTGTGGCGGGCGGGGCCCGTGTGGCCTCCCAACTTGGCGTTGATTTTCTCACCCTACACACCGTTGGTGGGGGCGCAATGTTAGAGGCTGCTCGCGATGCAGCTGGTGAGACACGGCTCCTGGGTGTCACGGTCCTGACTTCACTAGGTGCTGTTGACCTGGAGGTGACCTGGGGCCGAAAGAGTCCTTCTGTGGCGGAGGAAGTCGGACGCTTAGCGGAGCTTGCGGCTCAGCACCGAATTCATGGAGTAGTAGTTTCACCGCATGAAGCTTCTTCGATTCGCTCTAGGATTGGGCCCGAATTTCTGGTTGTGACCCCTGGTATTCGCCCGGCAGGAGTGGGTCACGATGACCAACAGAGGGTAGCCACCCCAGCTGCTGCGATAGCCGCAGGAGCAGACTATCTAGTTGTTGGCCGATCGATTACCCGTGCGAGTGATCCAGAAGCCGCTTTGTACTCCATCCTTACTGAGGTTGATCTGGCCAATACCAATGACGGATGATCACCCGGTAACACCTGGAGCGGGCCGGATGAGCCTGAAGGTCTACAATACTGCGACGAGGTCAGTCGACAAGTTTGAACCATTGGAGCAGGGTAGGGTCCGGGTGTACGCATGTGGACCAACGATTTATGACCACGCGCACATCGGGAACTTCCGCTCTTTTCTCTTCTTTGATCTGGTGCACCGGTACCTGGATTGGTGTGGTTACGAAGTGTGCTTCGTGATGAACCTCACAGATGTTGATGACAAGGTCATTGAGGCCGCGTCACGAGAAGGTGTTTCCTTAGAAGAACACACTCGTCCGTTTGGAGAGGTGTTTCTCGCAGACTCAACGGTTCTGGGGATCCGGCCAGCGGACGTGTACCCGCGCGCGACAAGATACATTGATCGCATGGTCGATTTCGTAAAGCGCTTGGTAGCATCTGAAAATGCGTATTCGGCTGACGACGGAGCGGTTTACTTCGCGATCGACAGTTTCTCAGCGTACGGGGAACTGAAGGGTATCGACACTTCCGCGCTCAAGGTCGGAGCACGGGTCGATCATGATGAATATGATAAGGAAGACGCTAGGGATTTCGCATTATGGAAGGCTGCAACCGAGGAAGATGAGACTGTTGGTGCAGCCTGGGATTCCCCGTGGGGCAGGGGTCGGCCTGGGTGGCATCTTGAGTGTTCGGTAATGAGTGTGACAGAGCTTGGAGACACCCTCGATATGCACCTCGGGGGAGAGGATTTGATTTTTCCACATCACGAGAATGAAATCGCTCAGTCTGAGGCAGCAACAGGCCAGCCTTTCGTCAGAAACTGGCTCCATGTGAAGCACCTTTTTGTCGAAGGCCAGAAGATGTCAAAGTCTCTTGGTAACTTTGTAACACTGAGAGAGCTGTTGGATGAAGGTTACGATCCCGCATCGATCAGGCACCTCCTGATCTCGTCCCACTATCGTGGTGAGCTCAACTTCACTCGTAAGGGCTTGCAAGCATCTGGTTCCGCCGTTCAGCGCTTGCTTGACTTTGAGCATCGTCTTGAGGAAGTGCTAATAAATGATTTAGCCGAAGAATCACAGCTGCCTAGTCTAGCACGGAGCGCGCTAGACTCGTTTACGGTGGCGATGGATAACGACTTTAATTCTGCCGATGCCCTTGCTGCGATTTTTATTATGGTGAGTGAAGTGAACGCTGAACTTGATTTACGTCCGGCCGTAATAGAAGCCGATAGAGACCAGGTACTTAGTGTTTTACGGTCAATGGATGGAGTGCTTGGGCTCCTAGAAGTGGCACACGCTTCACGGGTAGTAGATGATGACGTCACCACATGGGTTAAACGAAAACTTAAAGAGCGAGCCGCAGCTCGAGCGGATGGAGAGTATGCAGCAGCGGATGCGATCAGGGAGGAGTTGGAAAAGAGAGGTATTTTAGTAGAGGACAGTCCGACAGGAACTCGTTGGAAAGTGGTGGGATAGAAAGCGTCTTCCCTTTGACCGAACTGTAGCCCTGCGTAGCTTTTCCAGGGTGATGCTGGCGTAGCTCAACTGGTAGAGCAGCTGATTTGTAATCAGCAGGTTGGGGGTTCAAGTCCCTTCGCCAGCTTGTTGTGGCTCAACCACTTACGGGGTTGGGCCACTTTCTTATGGCCCTCTAAGTCTCCCAACAGGCTTCTTTTTGAGGGGTTTTGGGGGGTCAAAATAAACCTGATACCCCCCCAGTTTAGCAGAAGTAGGAGCATACTGGTGCAAGTCAGCACACATTGAGGGTGAACTACTCCAACCGCTTCTCGAACCAGTAGTCTGCGCAGGGTTCTTCAACGAATGGAGCAGTTTTCTGATAGCCCTGACTTTGGTACAACTGTATCGCCTCGTGAAGTACACGGTTTGTCTCAAGTTTCACTACAGCATAACCAAGATTCTTAGCATGAGATTCCAGTAAAGCTAGAAGACGACGTCCTAGTCCGATCCCCCGCCATGCCTTATCAACCCACATCCGCTTGATGTAAACTGATTCATCAGTTAGACGCTTGAGTCCCCCGCAACCCACCCACCTTCCACTCTCACTCGCCACAAGAAACAGACCTTCGGGCAGAGAGTACTCCGAGTATTCCTCCAAGACGTCTTCGTCTGGATCGAAGCCGTCAATAAGGCGCTCATCTAACTCTTTGAAATACTCAGTCAGACAAGCCTTTGCACCAGAACTCAATGGATTCACAACTTCGAATTTCAACATATCTAACGAAGAAACCCGATTCGGCTTACTCATGTCGTACTTTCTCCCTGCGGTCGTGATCAACTGCTTGGCCCGTCTCATATGAGTTACACGGATGGTCGATATGCAAGACCCCAGTGCCCCCCCTTTGTCGGCCCCATTTGCTCCACCTATACAACACAGTTTTGCTCAGGAGGTTTTTTGATTTCAAATTGCCTTGGAATCCCAGCACTCAAAAAAAATTCTGCAAAAATTTCAAATCACTCATAGGAGGTTGAATGAAATTCTTAGACCAAGTGTGGCAGACAAACATCCTGCTTGTGGTGCTATGTGGAATTCAGGTGCTAATACTTTTGGAGATGTATGCCCGTGCAAAGAGAGAGGACTAGGAATAAGCCGCCTTATGGGCTTCTAATTCTCTCTGTCCCGATAATACCAAATCATAAGAAGACCTAAAACGAGGAAAATGGTACCCCACCATTGGTGGGATAACCCCCACAAGGTGAAGTCTAGTAAGTACAGGACTGGGGATACCACGGCGAAGGCCACGCCAAGTCTCCGACGATAAAGACCAAAATGTGGATTATCAGGGTTCATCATGTCATCCTCCTCTTATCAGCTAACCAGCCTACCTCGTCTTGGCAGCACAATTGCGGGAAGCCCTAGCCGTTCGACTGCATTGTTGAAACGCTGTAATTCGCTTTCTAACAGTTCGAGATAGCGTGTACGCGCAACATCCCACTCATCAATCAGTACGCTGAGCCGTTCCATCGTTCCCTCGTGGGGCGCGCCTTCTGCGCCGCCGTATATGTAACCATCCGTTCCAGTGATGCGCCCATAGAGCTCAAGCCACTGATTATCGAGTCGGGGCAAGAAACGGATTGGATCTTGTGCGGAACGGTTATTAGGCTGCATCAGATTTTCAGTGATACTAGTAGACTTGTCATTGAGCGTATCCCCTAGTTCCTGAAGTGCGTCGGCCTGCCCTGCAGACTCAGCTCGGTCCATCACGCCCTGGACCTGTTCACGGATTGTAGCGAGGTCTTCAATGGCACGAGAGATAGAATTAATGGAATCTCTTACCTCAAGCGCAATTTGAAACTGCTCCTGGTAGCTTGCTAAGGTCACATCCAGGATCCGCGGGTCAGGTAATAGCTGGAAAGACTGCTCCTGCACTTGCTCGCCTAAGGTCATCCGAACCCTATAGGTGCCCGGTGGCGCGACTACTCCCCCGGTATAACCCCATACGACTGCACCTTCTGGCATCTCAGGGCCTGGATAAAATATCTGCCATGCTAGGCGAGTTAATCCTGGGGCGTTATCAATCTTCTGTCCGTTGCTTTCCGCCGCAGTGATTGAGTCAGACGAGAATGTGTGTACAACCTCTCCGCGGTCGTCCACCACCTCAATGCGAACCTCTTCTTCTGGCTCTTGAGCGAGGTAATAGTGGATCAATGCGCCAGCAGGGCGCGGATCTGGTGTCAATTCAGCCATTGAGGCTGAACCCACGTTAGTGAGGCGGACTGCAGTCCGAGGTGTGAATAGGTAGCTATTGGCCTCGACCGCCGCACCGATTTCACGCATTGGGCTGATGTCGTCTAGGATCCAGAACGATCTTCCCTGTGTTGATAGGATCAGATCATCATGTGCGATCCTCATCCCAGTCACGGGTGTTATGGGTAGGTTTCTCTGGAATTCTTGCCAGGTGCTGCCACCATTTAAAGTCACGAAGACCCCAAACTCGGTGCCAGCAAAAAGTAACCCTTCATGTTCCGGATCTTCCCGAACCGTACGGACCGGATAGTCTTCAGGTATGCCACCGACGACGAGCATCCAGGATCCGCCGTAGTCATCCGTTCGGAAGATATATGGCCTGAAGTCGTCGAGCCGGTACCGCTGCACGGCGACGTACGCCTGCCCTGGGTTATGTGTGGATAGTTCTATTTCGTCGACAGTCCCTAAGTCTGGCATTCCTTCTGGAGTGATGTCAGTCCAAGTCAATCCGCTGTCACGAGTAATGTGAATGCGTCCATCATCGCTTCCAGCCCAGATCTCATCTGCTGTGAACGGCGACTCACTGATCGAAAACACAACATTGTAGATCTCGACCCCAGTAACATCTGCGTTAATGGGTCCTCCTGATTGCTCCTGGTGTTCGGCTGTATTGGTGGAGAGGTCCGGGCTAATCGTCTCCCAAGTTTCGCCTTCGTCCCGGGAGCGATTCACATGCTGGGATCCGTGGTAGATGGTTTGCGGATCGTGCTGACTAACCAACATCGGTGATACCCACTGGAACCGATGTGTTAAGTCCTTAGTTGCCATCCCCAACTGCAGTTGGGGATAAAGCATAGTATTGCGCCGCTGGGCAGTCTCAAGGTTGTACCGGTCCATGACTCCACCATAGCAACCGGCATAGACAACGTCCGGGTAGTCGGGATGGAGTGCCACAGGTCCTGACTCACAACCTCCGACGTTTTGCCAGTGCTCCTTTGGGTAGAGAGTATTCACATCAGTCCAAGCAGGTACCGATATCGTCGTATTGTCTTGTTGCGCTCCGTAGAGCCGATAGGGGAAGCCGTTGTCCACGATCACGTCGTACAACTCTGCGGTGGCTTGATTGAAGTATGAAGACCAACTGGCTCCACCATTGACGGTAACCTGCCCTCCGCCATCGTCAGCGACTATGATACGATTTGCGTCATCTGGATGTATCCACAAATCGTGGACGTCGCCGTGTGGTACGGGGATGACATCAAAAGTCACCCCTCCATCGACTGACCGATATAAGCTTGTATTTAATGCGTAGATCGTGTTTGGGTCGATAGGGTCTGCTTGGACGTGTGTGTAATACCAAGCCCGTTGGCGAAGATTGTTGTCGGAGTTCGTCCTGATCCAAGTCTCTCCGCTGTCGTCTGAACGGTAGACTCCACCATCAGGTTCTGCTTCTAGGATAGCCCAAACTTTATTCGGGTCTGCCGGAGAGACGCTGACTCCAACCTTACCGATAATTCCTTCGGGCAATCCTCCACCAAGCTTTCGCCAGGTCTCACCTCCATCCGCAGACTTATAGACCCCACCTTCCTCCGCTCCAGAGATAAGGGTCCAGGGTTTACGCTCACCACGCCACATCCCAGCGTACAGGATGCGAGGATTTACCATATCCATAGTCAGGTCAGATGCGCCTGTAGAATCGTTCAGTGCGAGTACGTGATTCCAGGTTTCACCTCCATCCTCCGATTTAAATATCCCACGCTCGGGATTCTTCCCAAACGGATGTCCGAGGGCTGCGACATAAACAAGGTCATGGTTGTCCGGGTGCACTTCGATCCGTCCGATCTGGCCAGCCTCAGGAAGTCCTATGAAGGCCCACGTCCGACCTGCGTCCATCGACTTCCACATGCCGCGTCCCGTTGAAGTGTTTCCTCGAATGTCGGCAGACCCTTGCCCGACATATATGACGTTGGGATCTGAGTTTGCTACCCTGACTGCTCCGATAGACCCGCCGAAAAAGCCATCCGAGATATTTCGCCACGAGATTCCGTTATCCGTAGTCTCCCAGACACCTCCCCCAGTTGTTCCCATAAGCCAGCGATCTAGATCGGTAGGGAAGCCTGTGACTGCGGAAGATCTTCCTCCTCGGAATGGGCCAACCATCCGGAATTGGAGGTCCTTGAAGGCAAGGGAGTCAATTGTCTGGGAGTCCAGAGGTGCTAGGGAAGCTGATGTGATTAGGGACAGTAAAATTCCAATGTGAATGAGGCGGTGCATGCGTTCTCTCCTAAAGCGTGAGGAGCAGAGTCTGAAGGAGCGGGCGGTTACCCACAAGATGCACTGGGGTCAGGAGTTTTTCGAATGGGTCAAGATTTTTAGGGGGCGAGCTTCAGAGTTTGTGACATCCGTTCAGATAAGTAGGTGATCGCAGATGTAATTGCTCTCCTGCAGAGCAGGTTGGGGGCCATAATCGATCGAGAGTCCCTGCCCAGTAGATCTTCGAAGTGTTGCATACAGGCTGCAGATACTAGCCTCGAATGGGAGCTCTAGGGGCATAGGAAAGTTGCCATGAGAAACACATATGGTACCCAGGCTATCACGCTATCTGTATTGATCGACCAACTGGAACAAGGTGAGCTGCCCCGCCGACGCTACGATCTAGAGGTGACGTACGAGCAGCTTGTATCGACACAGCGTAAATTGGCAACGTGGGAGCTTTGGTTAGCGCAATACTTAGTTCGCCCGTTGCATCAGAGGGCACTTGAGTTGCTTCCTGAACTTTAACTGGGGTGTCGGAAGGCGAAGTTTGATTACACACCATCTCAGTGCGGCTATTGACACAAGGGGTAGTAGGAGGACACTGATGAGAGTGTTCGATGGTGAAGTTGGATGATGAAATGGCATTGAGCGAAGGAATGAAGATCTTGGGTACAGTTTTTATTAAGCAAGGAGAACATTGATGCGTCCGCACAAGTTACATCGAAGCATGGTTGCCTCTTTCGCCCTGGCGCTTGGTCTTGCCGGATGCGCGGCCGCGGGTGGCGCTGGGATGGGTGGCGGGAGCGCCAACGAACTGTTGGCTGAAGATTTTACACCTGACATGCAGGTTTTAACTCTGTACCAGGCCGTACAACGGTTGCGGCCGGCCTGGCTCCGCGGTCGCGGTGGCCAGAGTCCGCGAGTCTACGTGGATGGCGTCATGCGCGGTGGACTTGATGAGCTCGAAGCATTGCGTGTGGATCAAGTCCAGGGAGCCGAGCGTATGAGTCCTTCAGATGCGACGACGCGCTATGGCACCGATCATGGTGGAGGGGTAATTTTTGTTAGCCTAAGGCGATAGCTATCATCTCAAAAATTTAGGTGTCTTAAGAGATACGATCTCGCACATCTAGGCCAAGAGAAATTGCTACTAACTAGGGACGACCTCTAACCCTGACTGTGCCGTGGGCACATTGGGGAATGAGGTGTTTCTGGAGTTCTGTTCTTAGTGCTATTTAGGAAGGCTTCGTAGCCCTTTACGCTATCAAAGCCCGCAATTACCTTTTGAGGCTTGATCAGAAAAGGCCGACCCCAGACTATCTAGGGTCGGCTCTTTTCCGCATTTGGGAGGAGGTCCAGACAGTTCTAGTGGGTGCTCTGACTTGGCGATTCGGGTGTCAGTTTGGTGGGGTACCGAAGCGGTCAAACGGGGCAGACTGTAAATCTGCTGGCATAGCCTTCGGAGGTTCGAATCCTCCCCCCACCACTTGTGCCGCACCGACCAATA
>Ga0315336_1000858_pt1 | contig 69952 bp, 68 predicted proteins | sample ASW5metaG_FD_204512 | JGI IMG/M metagenome (GOLD analysis project Ga0315336, IMG submission 204512) | Ammonia-oxidizing marine archaeal communities from Monterey Bay, California, United States - ASW #5 | ecosystem: Environmental > Aquatic > Marine > Intertidal zone | place: USA: California... | reverse complement strand
CTGGTGAAGAAGAAAAAGCGACCGGCGATGAAGCACGTCGCCAACATCTGCTTGCAAGCGTGTCGACACTACCGGAGCCAAAACCTGCGATTACGGGTGAAATTCTGATCACCGGTATTGGCGGTACAGGCGTTGTAACCGTTGGTGCGGTGTTGGCCATGGCGGCTCATCTGCAAGGCAAAGGCGCATCGGTATTAGACTTTATGGGCTTCGCGCAAAAGGGCGGCGCGGTAATCTCTCACCTAAAGATTTATGACAAACCAGGGCTTGAAACACCTGTGCGCATTGATGCGCAATCGGCAGACGCGGTCATCGCGTGCGACCTTGTTGTCGCCAACATGGCTGAACCCATGACCATTTTGGACAAGGCGAAAACTAACGTCATCGCAAATACCAAAATCTTGCCAACAGCTGATTTTGTGCTGCGTGGTCTTGCGGACTTCCAAGAAGAAATTCGTTTGAAGAAACTGGAAGAATACGCCAAAGATATGGTCGCCTTTGATGTGACGGACCTATCGGTACAGCTGTTCGGTGACAGTGTGTTTTCAAACATGATGCTGACAGGTATGGCGTGGCAAAAAGGCCAAGTGCCGCTGGATGGCGATGCAATTCGCCGCGCGGTTGAGCTGAACGGCAAAGCGATTTCGGCAAACCTTGAAGCGTTTGAATTGGGCCGCTTGATTGCGGATCAACCTGAGCTTTTTGCATCAAAAGAAGATGCTGAGTTGGAACTGACGCTGGATGAACTCATTGCAGAACGTGTGGCGTTTTTGACTGATTATCAGAACAAAAACTATGCCGATCAATTTGCTAGGGTTATGAACCAAGTCAGCAACGCAGAAAGAAAAATAGGCAAAACGGGCTTCAGTGAGATTGTTGCCCATCAGCTATCTCGCCTTATGGCTTATAAAGACGAATATGAAGTTGCGCGTTTGCACCTAGAGACAGCACATCTTGCAAAAATGCGCGGTCGATTCAAGGACGGTGGCACACTGAGCTTTCACATGGCTCCTCCAATGTTGAACTGGATGAAAGAATCTAATGGGCGTCCAAAGAAGTTTGCCATTCCCGGTGCTATCGCGATGCCGGCATTGAAGATGTTGAATACCATGCGTCCTGCGCGCGGTTCTGCACTAGATGTATTTGGTTGGGGCAACGACCGTCGTGATGAACGGGCGCTGCGCGATCAATATATGGCCATGGTGATTAAGCTTGCCGACAGTCTGGATGCCGACAATCATAAAGCTGCAATGCAAAAAGCTGAGCTCGTCGACATGGTCAAAGGTTATGGCGTTGTGAAAGAAGAAGCGCTGAAAAACTATCGCCAAGAGTTGGAAAAACTCGCCTAGGGGACAGGCACGATATTGAAGCGTAAAACGGAGGGTTTCGCCCTCCGTTTTTATTGTCTTGGTTCTTAGAGTTCGTCGAAATCTAAGGTCAATTTGTCACTTGTTGGGCGGGCTTGGCAAGCAAGGGTGAACCCAGCTTCCAGCTCCCAAGGCTCAAGCGAATAGTTTACAGCCATTTCAGCTGATCCTTTTGCGACCTTGCAGCGACACGTGCAGCACATGCCACCTTTGCACGAAAACGGTAGTTCCAAACCATGTTTGTTGGCTGCTTCCAACACGGTTTCATTCGCGTCAGTTAGGGTGAAGCTTCGAGTTGAGCCGTCCAAGATGATATTAACTGAAACACCTTGCTCTGCGGCTTCCAACATTTCCTTGGTTGGTGCTTCGCGTGGCTTTTGCCCGTCCGCTGGTGTGAACAGCTCAAAGTGAATGTTTTCAGCATCAACACCTGCCGCTTCAAATGAAGAGCGTGCCGTTTCAATCATGCTTTCAGGACCACACAAATAGATGCCGTCTGCAGCCTTCGGGTCAATCGATGCAGTGTTGATCAATGCTTGGATTTTGTCGGCGTCAATGCGGCCGTTCAAGATCGGTACGTCTTGGTCCTCGCGGCTTAGGATGTGGATCACCGTGAAGCGATCCATGAACCGGTCTTTGAGGAACTCAAGCTGTTCGCGGAACATGATCGTCTTGGTTTCGCGGTTGCCATATACCAACGTGACATTGGCTTCGTCATCACCCTCCAGCAGTGACTGCGCGATGGACATCATCGGCGTAATGCCAGAACCGGCAGCAATCAAGAGCGCCTCTTTGACCTCACCGACATTTGCAACAAATCGTCCATCTGGGGTCATCACTTCCAGCTGTTGGCCTTCTTTGAGTTCCTGAGTAGCGAAGGTGGAAAACACACCATCTTCCACATGTCTTATGCCTACCGTTAGGTCTTGGCCAAGCGCTGAGGAAATGGAGTAAGACCGGCGGGTGTCTTTACCATTGATGGTTTCGCGTAGCGTCAGATACTGGCCCGGCGTAAACTCATAGGCCTGTTGTTGTCCATCACCGAGTTCAAAGCTGATCGCTTTTGCATCAGCAGTCAGCTCAGTGATTTTTGATATTTTTAACGTGTTAAACGTGGGTGCCATGGTGGACCTCAAATACATTTGAAATAGTCAAAGGGTTCAAGACAGACCTTGCAGCGATATTGTGCTTTGCAGGCTGTGGACCCAAATTCGGATAATCTCTCGGTGTTGTAGCTTTGGCATTTTGGGCAACAAACAATTGTTTCACCAAAGAGTGCCATTTTGGAATTGGACCCGTTCACTGGAGGCGCGATGCCATAGGTGCGAAGCTTTTCGCGGCCTTCTTCGCTGATCCAGTCTGTGGTCCATGCAGGTGAAATGACGCGTTCGATTTTGGGGTCAAACCCTGCCTGACGCAACGCAACCTCAACTGCCAGTTCAATAGCCAGAACTGCCGGACAGCCGGTATAGGTTGGCGTTACATATGCAACGGCTTGCCCATCAATCATCTTGACGTCGCGCAAGATGCCCAGCTCCGCCACATTGACACATGGCACTTCAGGGTCGGGCACAGCAGATGCTGCTTCCCAAGCCTTTTGCGTCATTTGGTCAATTGATAGCGTGTCGGACATCGCCATTCTACCAGCTCATTCCAGGGTAAGCGCGTTGCACATATTGAAGCTGAGACAATAGATGCCCCATTTCCTCGCCATGGTGCCCCGTGCGTCCACCCAATTGCGGGAATGGAACAGCTGGGACTTCAAGCAATGCTTGATCAAAGATGTTGCTGATCGTTTGCTCGAATGCGTTTCGAAGCGTTTCGCGATCTGGCAATTGTCCAGCTGCGGCACATGCCTTTGCATCTTCAGACATCGTGAAAAGTTCTTCCACATAAGGATGCATTTCCACCACGGCTTCTGCCATACGAGACATGCTTTCTTCGGTGCCATCACCCAGACGGATTACCCATTCACCAGCATGGCGAATATGGTACGCGACTTCTTTGACGGCTTTGCCCGCGATACCACGAATGGTTGCATCACTTGAGTTAAGTGCGGCTTGCCAATAAGGTTCCATGAAGGCTGCGAAATACAATTGCTTGAGCATTGTATGGGCAAAATCTTCGTTTGGACGTTCGGCCAATAGACAGTTTTTATACTCTCGGTCTAAACGCAAATAGGCGAGCTGATCTTCGTCTCGGCCTTTGCCTTCTAATTCACCAGAGTAGGTGTAAAGGCTGCGCGAAGCACCGATCATATCCAATGCCATGTTTGGCATAGCCAAATCTTCTTCCAGAAGTGGAGCGTGGCCGCACCATTCAGACATGCGATGCCCAATGATGAGGTGATCGTCGCCCAATTCCAGAAGCGCGTTAAACAATGAAGCTGACATTACATATGCCCCACTTCATCAGGGATGTCGTAAAAAGTTGGGTGGCGGTAGACTTTATCGACGCCTGGCTCAAAGTTTTCCGCAGCTTGATCTGGGTCCGAAGCAAAAATCGCTTTTGACGGCACAACCCAAACGGATAGTCCTTCGCCGCGACGTGTGTATGTATCGCGTGCAGCTTGCAGCGCCATTACTTCGTCAGCAGCATGTAGAGAGCCGCAATGTTTGTGCGAAAGCCCGTTGCGTGGACGAATGAAAACTTCCCAAAGTGGTGTTTCGTTTGACATGTTTATTGGTCCTATTCTGCGGCGTGAGCTTGTTGACGGTTGGCACGTTTCTCGGCATGCGCAAGGGCGGCATCGCGCACCCATTCACCATCGTTCCAAGCTTTTTTGCGGGCTTTGATCCGGTCGCGGTTCATTTGGCCATGACCTTTGACAACTTGCCAAAACTCATCCCAATTGATTTCGCCGTGGTCGTAGCCACCTTTGCCATTGTTCTTTTCAGGGTTCCATTTCAGGTCCGGATCCGGAACAGTTAGCCCCAAATACTCCGCCTGCGGAATGGTCGCATCGATGAATTTTTGACGTAGTTCATCGTTGGAAAAACGCTTAATCTTCCATTTCATCGACTGTTCGGAATGGCTTGAGTCTGCATCATGTGGGCCGAACATCATTAGTGATGGCCACCACCAACGATTGATTGAATCATGTGCCATCTCCTTTTGCTCTGGGGTGCCATTGCAAAGTGAAATCAAGAGCTCATAGCCCTGGCGTTGATGGAAGCTTTCTTCCTTACAAACTCGGATCATGGCGCGGGCATATGGCCCGTACGAACAGCGACACAATGGAATTTGGTTCATGATAGCTGCGCCATCAACCAACCAGCCGATCGTGCCCATGTCCGCCCAAGTTGGCGTCGGGTAATTGAAGATAGAAGAGTATTTGGCTTTGCCTGAAATCAACTCTTCAGTCATCTGCTCGCGGGTTACACCTAGGGTCTCAGCCGCAGAATAAAGGTATAGGCCGTGCCCACCTTCATCTTGCACTTTGGCGAGCAATGCGGCCTTACGGCGAAGCGATGGCGCACGTGTTATCCAGTTGCCTTCGGGCAACATACCAACGATCTCGGAATGCGCGTGCTGACCGATTTGACGCACGAGCGTCTTGCGGTAGCCCTCCGGCATTGGATCGTTGGGTTCAATTTTTTCTTCTCTATCGATGCGGGCCTGAAATGCGGCAAGAAACTCAGCTGTTTCTTCCGTCTTGCCATCTGCACCAATTAATCCTTGTGAATACATATTGGCATCCCCCTTTCTTGCTGATAAAGATAGGTGACAAAAAATCACATATCAAGAAGTTTTTGTAACATATTGGAGTTTTGGGGATGGAAAAACGTCTTAATGCGCAAGAGCTGGAAGCTCTGATCGTTGAAATTTGCGCGCCATGGGTGCAAGAGCTTGGAATTAAGGTGCATGAATTGGGCGAGGGCGGGGCCAAATTCGTTATGCCAGCCACCGAAAAGATACTCAGGCATCGTGGTCCAAACGGTGGTTTAGTCAGCGGTCAGGCATTGATGGCAGGCTCGGACACGGTTTCATTTTTGGCGCTGAGCTATCTCAATGGCCGCTTTAGAAATTGTGTGACGGTGGACATGTCGACAAACTTCATGCGCCCATTGCCAGAGGGCAATGTGATCTTTGACGTGAAAGTGCTTTCCAATGGCAAACGCCTTGCAACGACACGAGTAGATATCTTTGCTGAAGGCGCTGAAAAAGTTGCCACCACATCAGCGGGTGTGTTCGCCTATATTGAAGACTAAACTTCTGAGCCCACGAAATTGAATCGGCGCAGCAGAATTTGTTGTGTCGATTTTTTTTGCTCAACATCCCACCATTCTTCGGAACGCTGTAACAAAGCTTTGTAGATCACACTTACAAGCTTATGGCATGTCGCGCCCGGCCAGTCTTTTGGTAGCAAATGCTCTGGCAATGTTGGGTGGCGTAGGATCAAACGACGCCATCCATGCACCAACAGAATGCGGGCGCATAAGGCATCAAGTGGTGACAGGCTTTGCAACGTGTCTGCGTTTTCGACCAAGGGACCAAACCGGTCCATCAAGCCGTGAAACTCGCCAAAAAGTTGTTGCAATTCTAAGCGTTCGATCACCCAATCTGGTAGCCGGTCAACCTGTGCATCCAGCATCAGTAAATCCGCGTTTTGAATTTGCTTGATAACCTTGTCAGATGGGTCAGCGAAAATGCCAACACCATTGCGCAAACGCATACCGCCAAAAGCGGTCAGAAGTGCATTCTGCGTTTCGCGCGCATGTCCGATGACATCAGGACCAACAGCAATGATTAGCTTTTCTGGATCAGGTGCAAAGGTTGCGCGATAGATGATTTCGGTAGCAGGGATGAAGCTTTTGCGGCCAACAGATGAAAGCTTGTAAAAGCTGTTGCGGCCCTGCTTTTCACGATCGACCCAACCTTCTTTTGCAAGCCGAGACATGGCGGTGCGAATGGCACCGCTTTCAATGTTCATTCCGCCAAGAATTGTTTGAAGATCCGACATAGCGACAGTGCCGCCATGTGGTTGAACTGCATCGCCAAAAATGGTGATGACCACCGACCAAACGCGCAACCGACCATCTGAGTGCAGATGGTCGATCAAAGGCTTAATGAGTTGGTTTGGCGCTAACATTCATCCTATGTACGCTCAAATGCCACCATGGTCAAAAGCTCATATTCGGCAACTTGCTCGTCGTCTTGGTTGAACATATTAACGTGCCAACGCACCTCGCCATATTCATCTGTGCGAATGGTTTTGCGTTTTACGGTTAGGCCAACTCGCACATCATCGCCCGCGCTCACAGGTTTTTGGAAACTAAGATCGTTCAAACCCGTATTGGCCAAAACTGGACCCGGATTAGGCTCAACAAACAGACCCGCAGCAAAGCTAAGCAGCAAGTATCCGTGTGCTACGCGACCCGGAAAAAACGGGTTCGCTGCCGCGGCTTCTTCGTCCATGTGTGCGTAGAAGGTGTCGCCGGTGAAATGCGCAAAGTGCTCGATATCTTCAAGTGTAACTTTGCGCGATGCTGTGTGCACAGTTTGCCCGATTTGAAGCTCATTGTAAGTACGGGTGAACGGATGTTCTGGGCTAGCAAGAAATTCAGCGCCTTTGACATAGGTGCCGCCAATGCCAGTCAAAATGTCTGGGCTGCCTTGAACCGCGATGCGTTGCATATAATGGGTCACGCCGCGCACGCCGCCAAGTTCTTCGCCGCCGCCTGCGCGGCCGGGGCCGCCATGCACCATGTGCGGAAGTGGTGAGCCGTGGCCTGTGGCTTCTTTCATTGAATCACGGTTGTTAAAATACAGACGACCATGGAATGGGCCAGCCCGAACAACCATATCCTGCGCAACTTTTGGATCAGCTGTGATGACTGAGGCAACAAGCGAGCCGCCACCTTTGTTCATCAACTCAATAGCGTGATCGATATCGCGATACCCCATCACAGTGGCTACAGGTCCAAACGCTTCAGTTGAATGAACAATGCTCGCGGTGTCTGGCTGTTCACAATGGAACAACATCGGTGTAACAAAGGCGCCATCATCCAAACCCTCGCCGTTCAAAGACAATGCATCTTGGTCGCCATAGGCAAGTCTACACTCTGTGCCAATCTCAGCAGCTTTTTCTAGGACGTCTTCCTTTTGGCTAAGGGATGCAAGGGCACCCATGCGCGTGCCGTCGGCAGCAGGATCGCCAATCACTGTTTTATCAAGACGTGCACTCATTGCATCGATCACGTTTTGAACCTGATCTTGAGGCACAATCATGCGACGAATTGCTGTACATTTTTGACCAGCTTTCGTGGTCATCTCGCGCGATGCTTCTTTGATGAACAGGTCAAACTCTGGCGCATCTGGTGTGACGTCTGGTCCAAGGACGGATGCATTCAAACTGTCTTGCTCCGCAACGAAACGAACTGAATTGTCTAGGATGTTTTTGTTTGAACGTAGGTGCGAGGCTGTCGCCGCGGAGCCCGTGAAGCCCACAACATCTTGGCAGTCCAATCGATCAAGCAGGTCACCTGTGCCACCGACAATCAGTTGCAACGCCCCTTCAGGTAGGATGCCACTTTCAATGATCATCTTGACGCAAGCCTCGGTCAGAAATGACGTCGACGTCGCTGGCTTAACGATAGCTGGAACACCAGCCAAAAGTGTAGGTGCTAATTTCTCAAGCATGCCCCAAACAGGGAAGTTGAAGGCATTGATGTGCACCGCAACACCAAGTAGCGGCGTGCAGTAATGTTGACCCAAAAATGTTCCATTACGTGACAAAATTTCTAGGTCGCCGTCAGGATAAATATGCGCGTCCGGCATTTCGCGTCTGCCTTTAGAAGCAAAAACAAAAACAGTGCCGAAACCACCGTCGATATCCACCTTGCTGTCTGCAAGTGTGGCACCAGTTTTATAGGATAGCTCATAAAGAGGTTCACGACGTTCATTCAAATAGGTCGCAAGCGCCTTGAGCATGCGCGCCCTGTCATGGAACGTCATTTTGCGCAGCGCAGTGCCGCCTTTTTCTTTGGCGTAGTCCAACATGGCCTGGAAATCCAAACCATCAGAGCCCGCAGACGCGATCTCTTCGCCTGTTACGGCAGAACGGATCTTGCGCACATTTCCCGATGGCGCGACCCATTTCCCACATGCATAGCTTTCAAGCTGCATAATAGACATTGATAAACCCCTAGTTCAGTTTCGCCGGCAATTTTGCATAACCACGGAAGCGCATGCGCCCACCCAATTCTGCTTCGCCAGTCAATTGGTAGTTTGGAAATTTCTTTAGAAAACGATTGATAGCAATGCGACCTTCCATCCGCGCAAGGCTGAAGCCAACACAAAGGTGTGGGCCGCCTGCAAAAGCGAGATGACGGTTTGGCTTGCGCATGATTTTGAGCTCGTCCGGATCTTCAAACTGGGCTGGGTCGCGGTTGGCCGCGCCGATCACCAAGTGAAGATTGGAGCCCTTTGGAATGTGTATCCCGTCGATTTGAATATCTGCAGTGGTCTCTCTGTTGCCCAATTGGTTGGGTGAGAGAAACCTCAAGAACTCATCCACTGCAGTTTTGATCAAATCTGGATTGGACTTTAGCGCATATTTTTGCCCTTGAAACTCTTGCAGTGCGGCCAGTGAATTACCGATCAGGTTCGTCGTCGTCTCATGTCCAGCATTCAGAATGAAAATGCAATTTTGAAGCAATTCAGTTTCTGAGAGTTCGCCTTCTTCGCTTTCGATTAAGCGAGTCAGCACATCAGTTTCTGGGTCGCCCGGATGCTTGCGGCGGTGATTGGCCAAGTCTTTGAGATAGGCTTTGAAATCAGCAACCGCTTGGTTGCCTATCGCTAATTGTTCAGCCGAAAGAGTGGGCTCAAGCGCACCCAAGATCGCAAGAGACCAATCGCGTAAGGGCTCGCGATCGGCCATCGGCATATCAAACATATTGCCAATTATTTGTATTGGGATTTTGCTAGCAAAATCTTCAATGAGGTCAACTTCGCCTTTTCCAACCATGTCTTCCAAAAGCTGATCGATCGTTTCAATCAACCCTGGCTCCATGTTGGCAATTGCTCGCGCGTTAAGGGCGCCTACCATGATTTTGCGGACGCGTGTGTGTAGCGGCGGATCATTAAACACAAGGGATGTTGTATGATGCTCGTACAGTGGTGCATCACCGCCAAATTTGGGTAGGAAAGCTTGCTTCTTGTCCGATGAATAAAGGGCGGTGTCTCGATAAATGCGATCTAAATCAGCATAGCGAGACAGAATGAATGAGCCATCTGGCTGTGGACAAACTGGTGCGTATTTTAGGAAGGCCTGATAGTAAGGAAATGGGTCTTGAACAAACGCCGCGGGCGGGTTGTTCAAGTCAAATTTCAATATTTCATCACGCCCGATTTCACTCATTTTAGACGTTCCGAAAGTGTCCAACTATTTGGACTTTGAGCGATTACATCTTCCATGGAAGATTTGACATTATGTATGCCGACTTCATCGCCATAGTGCATCGGGCCACCGCGCCAACGTGGGAAGCCGTAGCCGTGAATTTTGACAAGATCGACGTCGAGATCACGTTCCGCAACTCCTTCTTCAACGATCAAAGCGCCTTCGTTGATCATCACCGCCATTAGGCGATCTACGATCATTTGGTCTGTGAACTCTTGGCGCTCAACGCCTGCTGTCTTCGCTTCAGACAATATCACGTCAGTGACATATTGGTCTTCGTGCGGTTTACGATCGCCATCAATATATGCGTACCAGCCTTTTTGGCTGCGCTGCCCAAAACGTTCTGCTTCACAAAGCAGATCACCAATACGCACATAGCGTTCATCTTTTGCGCGTGTAGGGGCTTGGCGTTTGCGGTTGGCCCACGAAATCTGAAGGCCGGTTAGGTCCTGCAATTCATATGGGCCCATAGGCATGCCAAATGCACGCATGGCGCTATCGATTTGTGTCGGTGTGCAGCCGTCCATCAACAAATAGTCTGCCTGACGGCGGTAGGCTGACAAAATGCGGTTGCCGATAAACCCGTCGCAAATGCCGGATAGAACGCCGACTTTGCGAAGCTTTTTGCCGAGCACAAAACCAGTAGCCAAAACATCTGTCGATGTGGATGGGAGCTTAACGATTTCAAGCAACTTCATTATGTGGGCTGGGCTGAAAAAGTGCAGTCCTATGAAGCGAGATGGATTGCTAATCCCCTCAAAAATCTGTGTGGGGTCAATGTAGGACGTGTTCGTTGCCAAAATAGCATCTTCGCGCATATGTGCTGCCAGTGACTGGAAGACTTGTTGTTTGACGCCAAGGTCTTCAAACACGGCTTCAATGGCAAGATCCGCATTGGCGCTGGATGCATAATCGTCTGATGCGATAAGTGATGATCTTAACGAGGCTGCTTTCGCGTCGGAGATTTTGCCGCGCTTGATACCACCAGCAATAAGACCCTCAATTCGTTCCTTGCCTGCGTCGGCTGCTTCTTGATCGCGTTCGATCAATGTTACCTGATAGCCAGCGTTCAGGGCAGCAAATGCAATGCCCGCGCCCATAAGCCCGCCACCAACGACGACGATCTTGTTCACTTCCAGTGGGGTGCCGCCTTCAATTGCTTTAGGCTTTCCGACAGCACGTTCAGAGAAGAAGGCATGGCGTAATGCTTTAGACTGCGCGCTGTCTCTTAGCGCTAAATGCAGTTCACGCTCTTTCGGCTGGCCCGCTGAGAAAGGCATGGTCGCCGCCCATTCAATCGCTTGAAGATTATCAAGCGGAGAGCTTTGGCCCTTGGCCTTTTTAATAATCTGAGCGCGCTTTGTCTCGAAATACGCACTGTCGACTTTTGCTGGAGTGCGTTGGCTCAATGGCGATAGTGCAGTCGGCAAATTGGCGGCAAATGCAATGCCCGCTTCAACAGGGTCTCCATCAAAAACCAAATCCAACCCGCCAAGGTCATATAGTTTTTGCGCGTCTATCATTTGACCCGTTGTCGCGAGTTCGACAGCTGCTTCTATGCCAATGAGTCTAGGTAAGCGCTGGGAGCCGCCTGCACCTGGAATAAGCCCGAGGTTTACTTCTGGCAAAGCATAGCGTGTACCTTGTTGGCCAAGACGGAAGTCGCAAGCCATCGCCAATTCAAAGCCGCCGCCCAGCGTGGTGCCATGAGTGGCTGCTATCCAAGGCACGCTGCTGTCTTCGATGGTTTGATAAACATCTGGCAGGTGCGGCTCTTGCGGTGGTTTGCCAAACTCTGAGATGTCGCCACCAGCGACAAATGTTTTGCCAGCACAATAGATGATGGCGGCTTTTGCGTTTGCAGATTCGGCTTGCTTCACCGCCTCAAGTAACCCGAGACGCACTGCGATTCCGGTCGCATTTACGGGTGGATTGTTAATCTCCACAAGTGCGATTTGGTCCTGAATTCTAACCGTTACAACGTCCGACAAGCCTGTTCTCCCAAAGCCGAAGTAGCAAAATTTGATCATATATTGACCAACCAGTCGGTTTATGTAAAGCTAAATTTAACGGGAACACCTTGGCTGTGCGTAAAGACACGAAACCAAGATGCACGAGGAGGGATGTGTGAGCGATACAATCATCGTCACCAAAAATGATGGCTGGGTAGAGATTGCCCTTAACCGTCCAGATCGTTTGAATTCATTTAATGATGAGATGCATGGGGCGTTGCAAGATGCTTTGTCCGAAGCAAAATCAGACGATGCTGTTCGTGCAATTTTGCTCACCGGTTCAGGTCGAGGCTTTTGTGCTGGGCAAGATCTTGATGCGCGGGACCCGCGCAAAATGGATAACCCGCCCGACCTGCAAATGACGATCTCAACGTTCTACAATCCTCTTGTGAAACTGATCCGCTCTATCGACAAACCAATCATCTGTGCGGTGAATGGTGTGGCGGCTGGTGCTGGCGTCAATATCGCGCTGAGCTGTGATTTGGTTCTAGCGGCTGAAAGCGCGAAATTCATTCAGTCGTTCGCAAATGTTGGGCTTGTGCCCGATGCGGGCGGTAGTTGGATATTGCCGCGCTTAATTGGTGAAGCTCGCGCGAAATACATTTGCATGACGGCGACACCAGTCTTGGCGAAGCAAGCCGTTGAATGGGGTATGATTTGGCAAGTTGTGGCGTATGACGACTTGATGACCGAGGCGCGTGCGCTAACAAACAGAATGGCCAAGGGGCCAACATTTGGTTTGGGCATGATGAAGCAAGCCCTGCAAACCTCATTTGATCATACACTTGATGAGCACCTTGATATTGAAGCGCAGATGCAGGGTCGATGTGGCCGCTCGAAGGACTATGCTGAAGGTGTAGGCGCTTTTCTGGACAAGCGTCCTGCTGACTTTGGCGGTGTTGAATAATGACCCCTCAAGAACGGGCGCAACTTTCGGCCAATGCAATGTGGGAAAACGACAGCGCGTCGCAACGTGTTGGTATGAAGCTCATTGACGTTGGGCCGGGTGCAGCCACTCTGCAATTGCAGGTGACTGCTGACCATCTTAATGGTCACAAGATTTGTCATGGTGGTTACACATTTATGTTGGCCGATAGCGCATTTGCTTTTGCTTGCAATAGCTATAACCAGCTTGCAGTGGCGCACCAAAACTCAATCACCTATGCCCAGCCCGGGCAAGAGGGTGACATGCTAACCGCAACTGCGGTGGAGGTCAGCAAGTCTGGCCGATCAGGCATCTATGACGTCACCATTACCAATCAAAACGGGGAAGCGCTGGCTCACTTTAGAGGCCACTCGCGAACTGTAAAAGGCACACATTTCGAGGAGAATGCGGCGTGAACGAAGCCTATTTGTGCGAAGGTTTTAGAACTCCTATTGGCCGTTTCGGCGGCACGCTCGCCGCTGTTCGTCCTGACGATATGCTAGCGCATGTGATCAAAAAAACGTTGGAAGCGGCGCCGAACCTAGATCCAAAAGCCATCGATGATTGCTTCATGGGTTGTGCAAATCAGGCGGGTGAAGACAACCGAAATGTGGCACGCATGGCGACATTGCTTGCCGGACTGCCAACTGATGTTCCTGGAACAACAATCAACCGTCTTTGTGGTTCTGGCTTGGATGCGGTTGGTTTGGCAGCGCGCTCAATCAAAGCCGGTGAAGCCGAGGTCATTTTGGCTGGTGGCGTTGAAAGCATGAGCCGAGCGCCGTTCGTTATGCCAAAGGCAGACACTGCCTATTCGCGCAGTGCTGAAATCTACGATACGACCATTGGCTGGCGCTTCGTCAACAAATTGATGAAGAAGCAATATGGCATCGACTCCATGCCTGAAACTGGCGAGAACGTTGCCGAGCACTTCAACGTGTCGCGCCAAGACCAAGACGCGTTTGCTTTCCGTTCACAGGAACGCGCAGCAAAGGCCATCGCTTCGGGTCGGATGGCACAGGAAATAGTCTCAGTCGAACTTCCACAACGTCGGAAAGATCCGATTGTCTTTTCACAGGATGAACATCCACGTGCGAGTACGATGGAGAAGTTGGCGTCACTTGGCACCCCGTTCCGCGAAGGCGGTACGGTAACAGCAGGTAATGCTTCTGGTGTGAATGATGGCGCTGCCGCTATCATCGTTGCGTCAAAAGCAGCGGTTGATAAATATGGCCTAACCCCAAAAGCAAAGATTTCCGGTTTGGCGACCGCAGGTGTTGAACCGCGCATCATGGGCATCGGGCCAGCGCCAGCATCTCAAAAACTATTGGATCGCCTCGGTTTGACAATCTCAGACGTTGATTTAATCGAACTCAATGAAGCTTTTGCCTCTCAAGGCATTGCCGTGTTGCGTGAGCTTGGCGTCGCTGAAGACGCTGATTTCGTTAACCCGAATGGCGGCGCGATTGCACTAGGTCATCCATTAGGAATGTCCGGTGCGCGCTTGGCACTTACTGCTGGCATCGAGCTGGTGAACTCAGGTTCAAAACGTGCGCTGTGCACCATGTGCATTGGCGTCGGCCAAGGCATCGCGCTGATGCTAGAGCGGGTCTAGGGGAGACTAATGAAAGATCTAACACCAAATAAAGCTGACCTTGATCCGATTGAAATCGCTTCTCGCGACGAGATCACAGCCTTGCAATTGAGCCGCATGAAGTCTTCTTTGGCGCACGCATATAACAACGTGCCTTTCTATAAGAAGAAATTTGACGACGCTGGCGTGCATCCTGACGATCTGAAGAGCTTGTCGGACCTATCAAAATTCCCGTTCACCGTTAAAACTGATCTGCGCGATAACTATCCGTTTGGCATGTTCGCGGTACCACGCGAGCAGGTGTCGCGCATTCACGCTTCGTCAGGCACGACGGGTAAGCCCACGGTTGTTGGATATACAAAAGCTGACATTGAAATGTGGTCTTCAGTTGTTGCGCGTTCTTTGCGTGCTTCGGGTGTTCGCAAAGGCGATATCCTGCACAACGCTTATGGGTATGGATTGTTCACCGGCGGCCTTGGCGCGCACTATGGCGCTGAAGCACTTGGCTGTTCAGTTGTTCCGATTTCAGGTGGTATGACATCACGTCAGGTGCAATTGATCCAAGACTTCCAGCCGCACGCCATAACGGTAACACCGTCTTACATGCTAGCTGTACTCGATGAATTCCGCAAACAGGGCGTGGACCCGCGCGAAAGTTCACTGCAAGTGGGCATTTTCGGCGCTGAACCATGGACAAATGCGACACGTTTGGAAGTTGAAGATGCATTCGACATGCATGCCGTGGACATCTATGGACTTTCAGAAGTCATAGGACCGGGCGTCGCTAATGAATGTGTTGAAACAAAAGATGGCTTGCACATTTGGGAAGACCATTTCTATCCAGAAATCATCAATCCTGAAACAGGCGAGTTGGTTGAAGATGGTGAAGAAGGCGAGTTAGTCTTCACTTCACTGACCAAAGAAGCGCTGCCAATCATTCGCTACCGCACGCGTGATCTAACACGTTTGTTGCCGGGCACCGCGCGTTCGATGCGACGCATGGAAAAGATCACAGGTCGTTCCGACGACATGATCATTTTGCGTGGCGTAAATGTGTTTCCAACCCAGTTAGAAGTGCAAGTGTTGGCCGTTGAAGGTCTTTCACCACACTTCCAAATCGAGCTCACGCGCCAAGGGCGTATGGACGCTATGACGGTACATGTTGAAGTGACACCGGACTTTGCGAGCGACGAAGGTCGTGAAGCGGCGGGCAAAATGCTGTCGAAAAAGATCAAAGACAATGTTGGCATATCCGCCCGGGTTGTTGCTAAAGAGCCTGGCTCAGTAGCCCGCTCGCAGGGTAAAGCTGTGCGGGTCATCGACAATCGCAAAGAAGGGCAAGAATAGTGGTTAGAACCATTGCCAAAGACCACGAAGAAAAGCGCGCTGCGATTCTCAAGAAGGCGGCGAAGTTCTTTGCGAAAAACGGTTACGACCGTTCGTCCATGAGCCAGTTGGCGTTGGAATGTGGTGTGTCAAAAGCCTTGATTTATCACTATTATGAAAGCAAAGAAGTTCTTCTTTACGACATCATCTATACGCACCTGAAAGACCTAGTGGATGCGGTGGATAGTGTCGAACCTGTTGAAAATGCTGAAGAAAGTCTTCGAAACTATGTGCATGCGATCCTAACGCAATATCGCGATGCCGACGCTGAACACAAGCTTCAACTCGAAGCCACGAACGCTTTACCAAAGGCAAATCAAAAAACGCTCGCTGATCTTCAAAGACGATTGGTAGTTACACTTTCAGATGCAATCAATGCAGTTTCTCCTATGTGTTTTGAGGAGGAACCGGACAGATTGAGACCGGTCACCATGTCGCTGTTTGGCATGCTGAACTGGTTCTATCTTTGGTATCGACGCGGCAAGGGGATGACGCGGTCAGATTATGCCGACCTAGCAACAGATTTGTTGATTGGCGGAATAAGAGGTTTGGAGAAGTAGCGACATGTCGCTGCTCCCAGCCGGAGAAATGCCATTTTGCGCTCTGCGCTAATTGGAAATGTAGGACGTTCATTCAGGGAGGTAGTAATGAACAAATTTATTAAAATCGCAGCCGCCGCTGCTGTTGCACTAACAACAAGCACAAGCGTGTTTGCTGCTGATCACACATTGACCATTTCAAGCTGGACTGGTCCTGGCCATGGCATCAACGCCATCATGTGGCCAAACCTGATCAAGATGATTGAAGAAGCAACAGACGGCAAAGTAACTGCTGAAGTTAAGCTTGGACTAGCTCCACCACCAGCCCAAATGGATTTGGTAATGGATGGCGCTGCAGACATGACAATCATCTTTCACGGCTATCAGCCCGGTCGCTTTGTTGGCACAAAGCTTATCGAACTTCCAGGTTACTCTGGAAACGCTGAAGCAGCATCTGTCGCTTACTGGAATGTTCACGAGTCACACCTTTCTGCATTGAAAGAGCACCGGGGCGTAAAACTGATGGGCCTTACAACACACGGTCCTGGCCAAATCCACTCAAACAAATCTGTTACTTCATTGGCAGATCTTGATGGTCTTAAAACACGTCTTGGTGGCGGTGTTGCTGGCGACGTTGGCGCAGAGCTTGGCCTAATCGGCATTCAAGTTCCTGCTCCAAAAGTGTACGAGACTCTGGCTTCGGATTCTGCTGATGCGGTTGCTATGCCAATGGAAAGCCGCAAGGGTTTCAAGCTAACTGAAGTTGCTAAAAACGTCTATGAAATGCCTGGTGGCTTCTACCGTGGCTCTTTTGCGTTCTTGATGAGCCAAGAGACATTTGATGGTCTTCCAGCTGACATTCAAGCTGCATTGGACGACAAAGTGTTTGGTGCTCCTGCAAGCCGTATGCTTGGCGCTGCATGGGACGAGATTGATAACATCGGCCGTGCCGCAACTGAAGCTGAAGCTGACAACTCAATTGTTGAAGCCTCTGCAGCTGACCAAGCTGCTTATGCTGCAATTGCAGAAACGGTAACTGCGAAAGTGCTTGCTGAGCTATCAGCTGCTGGCCTTGATGCACAAGCAGCATACGACATGGTCAAATCTGACATGGCTGCGCAATAATTGCGGCTAGTTTGACTTTTCTAGACAGCGCGGATCAACTGGTCTGCGCTGTTTCCACGTTCAGTAGGAAAATTGACCTATGAAATCTGCCATGAACCTATTTCGTCGAGTTGCAGAGCTGCCCGTCTATTTGGCGTCTGCAGTGTTGTTTTTGCTAATGACTCTGACTTTTGCTGACGTCATTATGCGTTCGACATTTGATGCGCCCATTGAAGCAGCGACAGAGCTAACACGCATGTTTATGGCCATCATGGTGTTTCTGATTTTGCCAACAATCAGTGGTCGCCAAGAGCACATTGTTGTCGATCTTACCGATCCACTTTTCAAGAACGCTTGGGCGGTTCGCATCCGCGACACTCTCATTGATTTGGCATGTGGCGCGATGCTGCTTTGGCCTGCATCCAAAGTGAAAGACCTTGCTGAACGCGCGAGAGACTATGGTGATGTCACCGAGTATCTTGCAATCCCACAGTTTTACATCGGATGGTTTATTGCCATCATGACTTTTTTAACCGCGTTCGTGCTGCTTGCTCGCGGCCTCATCACGCTTATTGCGCCACAACTATTGGAGACGCAAAATGATTGAAGCAGGCATTGGCTTTGCAGCCGTCCTCGTCCTTGTGCTTTTGCGCATGCCTATCGCTTTTGCAATGGGACTAGTCGGAATGATCGGTTACATGCACGAAACAAGTTTTCGTGGTGCTATTTCGATGGTCTCGCGTCTAATCATTGATACGTCACAAGACTACGGTCTTTCTGTCGTGCCGCTGTTTATTCTGATGGGGCTATTTGTAAATAAAGGCGGTATCAGCCGTGAACTTTACCAAGTCTCCTATGCATTCCTAGGTCACCTACGTGGTGGTCTTGCAATGGCAACAATCGTTGCTTGTGGCGGCTTTGCTGCAATCTGCGGATCATCCCTTGCGACCGCTGCGACTATGTCAAAAGTGGCCATGCCACAGATGCGAAAATATGGTTATGCCGATAGTCTTTCAACAGCGTCAATCGCTGCAGGTGGAACGCTTGGCATTCTTATTCCGCCATCCGTTATTTTGGTGATCTACGGCCTGTTGACCGAGACTTCGATCGGCAAGCTCTTTATGGCGGGTATTATCCCGGGTATTCTGGGTATCGTATTCTACATCTTCGCGGTGAAATACACCGTGACCAGAAATCCTGACGCCGGGCCTGCTGGTGAACGCACAAACTGGGTCGGCCGTCTTGGTGCATTACGTGGCGTTTGGGCAGTGCTGATCCTGTTCTTCTTGGTGATTGGCGGTCTATATGGGGCATTGGATGTTTGGCCTATTCATCTAACATTCTCTCCAACTGAAGCCGCAGGCATGGGCGCCGCAGGCGCGTTCCTCATCGCACTATTCCGCGGTAATTTGAATTTCAAAGCAGTGCTTGAAGTTCTCAAGGAAACTGCTGTTACGGCAGCCTCTTTGTTTAGCGTTCTAATTGGTGCGTGGATTTTCTCTAACTTCGTAAACATTGCTGGTCTGACCGAAGGGCTTCGCGACCTGATCACTGCTTATGACCTTGCCCCTTGGATGGTTATGGCAATCATTCTGGCAATCTATATTTGTCTGGGCATGATCTTCGAAAGCTTGTCGATGCTGCTTCTAACGGTGCCTATTTTCTTCCCCCTTGTGGTGGGGTTGGGCTTTGATCCGGTATGGTTCGGCGTCGTGGTAGTTGTGGTGACCGAGATCAGTTTGATCACACCGCCAGTTGGGCTCAATGTGTTCATCCTGAAGAATGTCGTCGGGGACGTGTCGACGGGAACGATCTTTAAGGGCGTGACGCCATTCTGGATCGCAGACATATTCCGACTAGCTTTGTTGGTCGGCATTCCAGCCTTGTCGTTGTTCCTGCCGTCACAGATGTAGCGAAGTTACACTCTGAGATGTTAAAGGGTCGCCTCGGCGACCCTTTTTTGTGGGCAAAATTCATTTGTGATTATAATTGCAGTCATTCGAGAGCGTTCTAAACGTCGAGCATAAAGTATCGCGCGATCCCATAGATGTAGAGCGCTGAGAAGATGATATTGATGTATTTTAATTGTGGTTCAGTTCTTAACCAGCCGCAAAAAATCCAAATCATACAGAACGGTAATCCAAGCAGCATTGCTGCTAGATGCCATCCTTGTACGATGCAAATTGTGCTTCCAAGGCCTAAGACAAAAGAGATCCACTTTAACGGCTGCTCGTAAGCAGCATGAGTTAAAAGCTTCTTTATAAGACTTTCAAAGAGACAGCGCCGTTGACCCGGCGATCTGACAATTTCTCACTAGCAAAAAGCAGCGATGATAGCAATGCGCACGATATGCGAAATGATGTTCATTGTTTGCTTCAGCCAATTAGCGAATTGGGTCATCGGTTGACATTAACCGGCGAACCTCTAGCCTCGCTCGAGTTACTCAAATCAAAATTTGCAGGTATAGAATTGTTTTTGTCTCTAATTCGCTTTGTTGCGATCAGTTTTTTATTCGTCGGTGCCGCAGCTGCGCAGCAGAATGAGGCCACCATCCGTTTTAATCTTTTTGAAATGCAGGGCGCCTCTGTCCAAACCATCTTTAACTTCGACGCTGGCTACGCTGAGAAGACCGGTGTTCCAGTTAGCACTCCATTTTCGTTATCTGTGCCCAAGCACAACGACATCAAACGGATAGCAGATGGTAAACCCGATGGCGGTGCTTTCGTGAAATTCACGTTTGCGGTTCAAGGCCCGGCCAAAGCAGATGGTAGCGCGTCAGGTCTGGTCTTTCTAGAGAACATTCAGGTCATTCCTGCAACCATTCCAATAAATGCTGAGGCAGATGACCCGCACAATGCACGTGTGAAAGTTGCTGCCGATCTATTGCGAAACAAGGCGCTGCCTTCTGCAGTGCAGGGGTTTAAAGATGTCGAAATCCTGGCCATTGAAGAATATGCATTTAAGGACTATCCGGGCGTGCATCTCATCGCTCGTTACACGGATCCTTCGCTTGGACCAATGATGTTGCGACTAACCGCAAATCTTAATCCAACCCAAGGTGCGGGATATGTCACGATTGCGAATATCAATCTAACGCTAGCACCAGTCAGTGGTGGCGAAACCTTGCTGAAAACGTTGTCAGCCCAAGTGGCAAACAGTTTGGTCTATAAATAGATTTAGCGATTCTAGCCTAGGACTGGTTGGCCGGCGCTGTACTTTTTCGTACCACTATCCATGGGTCCAACGGTTTATTGTCTTTATCTGGCGCGCCGTTTTCCATCAGGTTCAACAGTAGTTTTGCAGCCTTCTCGCCAACTGCACGTCGCGGTTGGTGAATGGTTGTAAGGTGAGGAATGAAGTGGCCTGCGATATCTATGTTGTCATAGCCAACGACCGAGACGTCCTTGGGGACGCTCACGCCAGCTTCGTGAAGTCTTGATATGAAACCAATTGCAATAAGGTCACTTGCACAAAAGACAGCTGTTGGCTTTTTATCAGATTTTAGCCAAACTTCTGCGGCATCAGAGCCTACAGATAAATCGTAATCGCCCTCGTAAAACCACGCTTGGTCGGGGTCCAGATTATGGCTCTCCAACGTAGCCCTAAATCCTTGTAGACGATCACTACCTGGTTTGTGAGTTAGAGACCCAGTGACGTGTCCAATACGCGTATGCCCAAGTTCAATCAGGTGGGTCGTCGCCAAAGTCGCGCCGAGAACATTGTTGATCATTGCATTGGGAACTTCAGGATCGTTGCTCCATTCACCAGCCATTACAATCGGTGGCAATTTTGGATTTCTTTCCCGCACAGCGGCAATAGAAATGTGACCGTCTAAACAGATGATACCATCGCAGTTCGCTTGGCTGAAATAATCGCTATTCATTTGATCAGCCATCGAAGGCTTACGCGTATCGGCAATCAAAACTTTGAGTTTTTTCTCAGCGCAGGCTGTTTCGATGCCTTGCAGGATATTGGAAAAGTGCGGGTTGCCGATATCCGGCACGAGAGCAACGATTGTGCCGGTCTTCTGGCGACGCAAATTGCGCGCAGCATGGTTCAAAACATAGCCAAGTTTTATGACAGCGGCGTCCACGCGCTTTCGCGTGTGGTCTGAAACTTGGTCCGGTGTCGACAAGGCACGACTGGCAGTTGCCGTTGATACACTTGCTTCGCTGGCGACGTCTTGGAGCGTCGGATTAGATTTGTTCGTTTTTAGGCTATTCATATACTGCGCTGCATTTTACCGTTAAGCGTTTTGAACCGAGCCCAATCAGGCGTGTTGGCTACTACTGTACCAGAATTGATGGATTTATCTAGATTACTGAATATTTCAGATGGTCTATGAATTGTCCAGCAATACGCAGTTTCGCTTATCTTCTTCACAGGCAAGTGCATTGCGAGGTTTTAGCTCGCCAACTTGGAGGAATTTGAGTTGCTTTAGCTGATTAATCTAGCTTGGCATCGGGCCAAAGAAATGGTCGATTTCAGACTTGAAGTGCAACAGACTTGGAAGAATGGCGACACACATGTCTGCAATCTCATCTGTCGGGTCAAGCATATCGGGCACCATCACAGTAGCCAAACCAGCAGAACTAGCCGAGCGAACGCCATTGTGTGAGTCTTCGAATGCGATGCAATTTTCAGGCTCAAAGCCAAGTCGTGATGCGGCCAGAAGAAAAGGTTCTGGATGGGGCTTGCCCTTATTCACATCAAGTCGGGTGACAATAGTATCAAAATAGTCGCGCAATCCAACCTGCTCTAAGTGCTTGTGCGCGGCTTCGCCCGTAGAAGTGGCAACGCCGATGGGAACACCGCGTGCACTAAGCCCGTGCACCAATTCCTTTGCACCATGTTTAAGAGGGATGTTCTTTGCCATTTCGCCATGGGCGCGATCTACAAAGATGCCTTCGAATTTTTCAACATCAAAGCTCTCACCAAAAAATCGATGGTAGATCGGGACGCTATCTTTTTGCGGGATGCCAACAAATGCTGCGAACATGTCGTGTGACAGCTCGTAGCCCCACTCTGTACAGAGCTCTTGCATGACACGCTTGTAGACACGCTCTGTGTCTAACAACAAACCATCCATGTCAAAAATCACGGCATCTACTTTGTCTGGCCAGTTTCCAAGTTGATTTTCGATTGCGATTTGTGCGGCGTTCATGGTTCACTTCTTCAAATACGTTGGTCAGATTCTGCCAAAAGGACATGACAGATCTATGAATAAATATGTGGCCCTATTTCGTGGCCTAAATGTGGGCGGCCATAATAAAATAACAATGGTTGACCTAAAGCAGATGCTAGCGACTGCAGGTTGTCAAAATGTGAACACTTACATTCAATCTGGAAACGCTGTGTTTCTTCATAAATATGACAGCCAGAAGCTAGCTCAGTTTCTGGAGGAGCAATATCAAACTGCATTTGGTTATGCGGTGGATATTGTCATTCGAACTGAAGCGCAGCTGGCAACATCATTGGATGCTTACCCGTTTGAAACTAACGATAGAGAAGCCAAATTCATGATGACGGCTTTTGCGCGCACTGCCATAAAAGAAGAGGCATTGGCGGTTCTAGCAAGCGTCGCCGATGAATCGGAACTGATTGACGTAGGTAGCGATGAGTTGCATTTCTATTTTGGAAATGGATCAGGTCGCTCCAAACTTGCGGCGCTCAATTTTCCAAAAAAAATTGGTACGCCAGTTACAATGCGCAACCGACGTACCGTTACAAAGCTCGTTGAGATGATGGCTACGCTTTAAGAGTTAGCAGCAGTCATCCTTTTTTCGTTTCGACATGTTGATGGTCGTTTCCCTGCTTTAACTCGCGAATTGACTGATTGAGTACTTGCCAAGCTGAGGACAAAAACAGTCCAGCCATTATGGCCGCAACAACAAGGTCGGGCCAGCCGGTTGCTGTTCCCCACACTCCAAGCGCTGCGATCATAACGCCGACATTGCCAATTGCATCGTTGCGCGAGCACAGCCAGACTGATCGCACATTAGCGTCGCCGTCTTTATAGGCGACGAGCAGCAATACGCTGGCTAGGTTGGCGACCAACGCGAGAAAGCCAATTACACCCATTGTTTCAGCGTGCGGGACGCCAACGTACATGAATTGATAAGCCGTTGAGCCTGCAACCCATAGCCCCATTGCAAGCAGCGTAAGACCCTTAAAGAGGGCGGCTGTTGCGCGAATGCTTTGCGCTTTGCCAATAACCCAGAAGCTAATGGCATATGTGACGCCATCCTGGAAAAAGTCCAAGGCGTCAGCTTTTAGGGCTTGCGATCCCGATAACTGTCCAGCCGACATTTCAACGCCGAACATGACGATGTTGATGATTGTGACCCAAATTAGTCGCTGTTTGTATGTCTCTGACATGCCGTCAAAGGTCTTACTTTCGGAGCAACATCCGCTCATTTTTCAATGCGTCTTTCATTATTGTTTTTACGTTGCTTATGCTTATAATTGCTCTAGTCACTAGAGGTTCAAGTCATAATGTCAAAAAACTTCAACGAATATTCAATTGGCCAATTGTCCAAAAAAGCCGACGTTAAAGCGCCAACAATTCGGTACTATGAACAAATCGGTCTTTTAGAAGAACCTTACCGCACAGAAGGCGGCCAGCGGCGCTATGATCACAATGCGATGAACCGCCTTGGGATGATTGCCCATGCGCGTGACCTCGGGTTTTCAATTGATGCAATTCGTGAGTTCATTCGATTGGCAGGCCACCCGGACGCACCGTGTGATGATCTTGACCAAATCACCCTGCGTCATCTAAATGATGTGCAACAGCGAATTCAAAAGCTTGAGCGATTGAAGGATGAACTGCAGTCTATGTTGAAGAACTGCAAACACGGCACCGTTGAAAAATGCCGGATCCTAGAAGTCCTGAGCGACCACGATAAATGCAATACTGATCACTAGGAGCGTCATTGCCCCAGCTAATTGTTATTTCCGACATCTATGATGGACCGGAGCCTGATGGGTGTTTTTCAAAACTTATCGCGGCGAAATTTGGCTGGACAATAAAACGCATCAAGCTAGCTGATCTTGCTGGTAAAGAGCAGCTAATCGGAGAGGCGCTGCATGAGCATCTGGTTCAAAGAACTGGTTTTAAACGAGCCGCCAGAAGTCTGGCCAAAATAACGACGCCAGAAGATGTCGTCTTGGGTTATAGCGCTGGCGGAACCGTTGGATACCTATCTGCTGAAATCAACAGCTCATTCGCCGGGTTGATATGCATATCATCCACCAGATTGCGTGAGCAAAACTCTGCGGCGCTTGAAATTCCTTGTATGGCGATTTTTGGTGAAAATGATCCTGGCGCGCCAGCTGCTAAATGGTCAAGAGCATCGCATCTCACGCGAATAGATCTGCCAAGCCAAGCCCATGCGTTTTACGCGATCGCCGACGAGGGTTGGGATCAGGCATATGCGCACATTGAACAATTCATTTCCAATATTATTCTGAAGTCAGCACGAGGATAAAGAATGACCGATCTGCCAGTACTCAAAATTGAAGACCAACGTTTGGCGCAACAGATCGCATTTGTCATGGAGATGGATAAGCTTAAAGCCGTCGAGCGAATGACCAAAATCACTTGTCTTGACCGGTTTGAGAATGATGCTGAGCATTCTTGGCACGTCGCCATCATGGCGTTAGTTTTTGAGAAGTATGCGGCGGCCGACGTGAACATCGAGCGGGTGGTCAAGATGCTTTTGATCCACGACGTTGTCGAAATCGACGCCGGCGATACCTACATTTACGGTGACAGCGATCCCCAAGAGCAGTTCGAGAAAGAACTTGCTGCAGCCAAACGCATTTTCGGACTTTTGCCGACTGAGCAAGCAGATGAATTGCTTGCACTTTGGCAAGAGTTTGAAGCCCGGGAATCAGCAGATGCGAAGTTTGCAAAAGCCATCGATCGCTTATCGCCATTCATATATTACGGGTTCACAAGCGACGGGCGCTGGGTAGAGCAGGGCGTCAACGACCAGATGGTTCGTGAGCAAATGGCATGCGTTGCCGAGGCATCTCCAATACTTGGCCAGCTAGTGGAACTACTAATAGAAACATACAAAGCTTTTGGCACATTGCGTGACGTAAAGTCGCCGGATGTTGCGCCTGTTCTGCGGACAGACGAATTGACAGCGCATATGCACCAGCTCGTTTTTGTTGATCCTGAGCTGAGCCAAAATATTCACTTCATAATGGAAATGGACAAGTTGAAAACCATCATTCGCCAAACTCAATTGGTGAGCGTTGATCGGTTGGAAAATGATGCAGAACACTCTTGGAATTTGGCTGTTATGGCCGTTGTTTTGCAAGAGTATGCCAATACACAGATTGATCTTTTGCGTGTTCTCAAAATGTTGATTGTGCACGATGTTGTTGAGATAGATGCTGGCGACGCACCCTTGCACGACCCAGCTGCACAAGTGGGCAAAGAAGAAAAAGAAATCGCGGCTGCTGTTCGATTGTTTGGCATGGTGCCAGAACCAATCGGACCGGAACTTCATTCACTTTGGCAAGAGTTTGAGGCGCACGAAACTGGTGACGCCCAGTTCGGTCGATCTATGGATCGACTTTCACCGTTGCTTTACAACTTTTACACAAAAGGTGAGCGCTGGTCGAAGTTTGGTGTGACTGGCGAAATTGTCAAAAACAGATTGGTTGTTATCGACGACGGAGCAACTAAACTTTGGAATCTAGCAGAGAGTGTGATTGAGCAAGCAGTCGAAAATGGGTTCATCAAATAGTGACGAACTAAGCGGACTCTCGATGCTCTGTCGGTGTTTTTGGTTGGTCCTCAAACACAATCTTGTTGCGACCTGTGGCCTTGGCGACATACATACGTTCGTCGGCGATTTGAACAAATTCGCTTAAGGATTGACCTACCAAATACTTCGCAATGCCAACAGAGATACTCAACTTGTGTGAGTGAACTGCATCTTCAAATATCAACAAACGTACGCGGCGCCTTATGCTTTCCGCGATAGAAGTTGCTGACCAAATGTCCGTTTTAGGAAGGTAAACACCGAATTCTTCGCCGCCGATTCGCCCGGCAAAGGAGTTCTCTGGTGTGATGTCTTTTACGATGCCGCCGATTTGTTTGATGGCTTCATCGCCAGTGGAGTGTCCAAAGTGGTCATTAAGCGATTTAAAGTGGTCCGCATCGATGAACAAAAATGAACCGGCATCGTCTTCACTGAAGGTTTCATCGATTGACGTTTGTACTGCAGCAAGAAATGAAGTGCGGTTCATCAGACCCGACATTTGATCGATGCTTGCAATATATTTCAGTTCTTCGGTTAGCTGACGCAAACGTGCGTTCTGTTGGTGAATGTAATAACCAATTGGAAATGAGACCAATACGGTCACAACTCCCGTAACAGCCATTCGACGAGGCATAGCGTCGGGCTCTAGCCAAGAGTAAATAAAGAAAACAGCAATTTCGGCCAACACTAACGCGACAACCATAACGCCTAATGCTCCATAAAGGGCGGCGAAGTCGAATTTGGCCTTGCGTGTTTTTGGTGCTTCTTGGTTGGTCATTCTATGGTTTCATCACAACTGTTAGCTTTCTGGTTAAACTCAAGATACACCCCTCGAGTTAATTCAACGCCAGCAGGAGTGGTTAACATATCGTATTTTTGGAATTTGATTTGTAGCTTGTTGACCCAACCTTGTTGGGCGAATAGAACAGGCTTGCAGCGTTCCTTTTAGGGACTGAAAGCGATTCCGGTGCGGTCGACCCAATTAGGGGGCCAAGTCCAGAGCTGCTCGACGTTTTGATATAAATGAACTCTGCCTCTTTTTTTAACTTACAGAGGTAGAAATGAATAAAATTATCCTAAGCTCCGCCGTCTTTTTGACTTCCGCAGGTTCTGCGTTTTCGCATGCTGGACACACCGAAGTTGTTAACGGCCACTCACACACAATCGCTGACCTTGCCTTGATGGCTGCAACGCCAGTTGCGTTTGGACTTGTTGCGCTAGCAGTGATTCTTTTTGTGCGTAACAAAAAGTCGTGAGTTCTCGCGTAAACCTACCTGCCGACACAGCTGTTATGCTGTGTGGGCACGGCAGCCGTAATCAGTTGGCAGTTGGTGAATTTGCTCATCTCAAGGACCGTCTTCAAGAAAAGCTTGGCGACATCCCCGTAGAGTATGGCTATCTCGAATTTGCTGATCCTGTGATCCATCACGGGTTGAATAAACTCAAAGACCAAGGCATCAAAAAAGTGCTGGCTGTGCCCGGCATGTTGTTTGCTGCAGGTCATGCGAAAAACGACATTCCGTCAGTGCTAAACACGTATCAAGCACAGAACCCGGACATGGAAGTTATCTATGGACGTGAGCTGGGTGTGGATATCAAAATGATCCGCGCCGCTGGTGCTCGCATCGAAGAAGCGCTTGAAGCTGCAGGCGGCGACGTTCCTCGAGAAGAAACGTTGCTGGTTGTCGTGGGCCGTGGTGCCTCTGATCCAGATGCGAACTCAAACGTTGCTAAAGTCATGCGTATGCTTTGGGAAGGAATGGGTTTTGGTTGGGGTGAAGTTGCCTATTCAGGCGTTACTTTCCCTTTGACTGCACCTGCTTTGCGTCATGCAACAAAGCTTGGCTACAAACGCATCGTTGTGTTTCCATATTTCTTATTCACTGGCGTCCTCGTTAAACGGATTTACAGCTATACCGACGAAGTTGCAGCGGAATATCCGGACGTTGAGTTTGTCAAAGCTGGCTACCTAAATGACCACGACTTGGTGGTCGATACGTTCCTTGATCGTATTGAGGAAACACTGGTCGGCGAAAACAAAATGAACTGCCAGATGTGTAAATATCGTGAGCAGGTTTTGGGTTTTGAAGCTGAAGTTGGTCAATCTCAAGAAAGCCATCACCACCATGTTGAAGGTATCGGCGGGGGCATGGAAAATTGCCCGTGCAATGGTGACTGTGACGCTTCTTGTCGAGAAGAAGAATTCTGCAAAAAACATGGTCTAGAGTGGACGCCTGTTCACGCGCATGAACATAGCCACGATCACGATCACGATCACGATCACGATCACGATCACGCACATGACCATGTTCATGCGGACCATCATCATCACCCTTATCCATTTGCTGATCATCCATTGGGACCAAAAACCATGGAAAAGTCGGCGAAAGACAAGGGATAATTCCAGTGGAATGGCTTCGTAATCCTCAAGAGATATACGCTGAAAGTTTCGCCACCATCGAGCGTGAAGCAGACTTGAAACCATATCCAGACGCGTTACGTTCTGTGGTTGTTCGCATGATACATGCGTGCGGCATGGTCGACTTAACAGCAGATATCCGATGGCAGGGCGAAGTTGCACAAGCGGTGGAGGGCGCGCTGAGTGCGCGCCGTCCCATTTTTACAGATTGCGAAATGGTGCGTTCGGGCATAATCAGGCGGTTTTTGCCGCAAGATTTTGAGCCCACTTGCACGTTGAATGATGAAAGCGTGCCAGACTTGGCTAAGCGCTTGAAAACTACACGATCAGCCGCGGCGGTTGAACTTTGGCGTGAAACGCTGGAAGGCGCGGTTGTTGTCATTGGTAATGCGCCAACGACTCTGTTTCAATTACTTGAGCTTATTCAAAATGGTGGTCCGAAACCAGCAGCAATCATTGCGACGCCAGTTGGCTTTGTTGGTGCCGCTGAATCCAAACAAGCACTTACCGAGGCAAATATTGATGTGCCATTTGTGACCGTTTTGGGAAGACGAGGCGGTTCTGCAATGGCGAGCGCCGCACTTAATGCGACCACGATCGGGAGGGACTGGACATGAGGAAATGCTGGCTCCAAGTTGTAGGCGTTACAGCAAAAGGCGTGCAATCTTTGGCACCCGAACAACAGGCATTGTTGGACCAAGCAAAGATCATTGTAGGTCCACCACGCAGCCTTCCAAAAGTGCGCGAAACGGACGAGCGGTTTGTCACTTGGGAAAGTCCGTTGGCAAACATGATAAAGCAAATCCTGTCTTACCGCGGCACACCAACGGTTATCTTAGCGACGGGCGATCCAACATGGTTCGGCATAGGCGCGACACTGACGGCACATCTAGACGATGATGAATTTGCAATTCACCCCGCGCCGTCCGCTTTTTCATTAGCTGCAGCGCGGATGAAATGGCCGCTACAAAATGTGAAGAGCATTTCTGTTCATGGACGCCCTGTCGAAGTGCTGCACAGCCACGTGTTGCCCGGGCAAAGAATTCTTGCGCTCACCAGCGATGCGTCCACCGTGGCAGATATCAGCAGATTGCTTGTTGATCGTGGTTATGGCGATAGTCAGTTGAGCGTGCTCAATGCCATGGGCGCAGAAACTGAGAGCCGCAAAGATTGTTTGGCAAAGGACTTTACGAGTACCGGTGTTGGAAATCTCAATACTGTCGCAATCGACTGTGTTGCTGATGAAGGCGCTGCGGTTTTGACCGCGCTACCCGGTCTGCCTGACAGTGCATTTGAGCATGATGGACAACTGACCAAACGAGAAGTGCGCGCGGCAACACTGGCAAAATTGATGCCGTTGTCCGATCAGCATCTCTGGGATGTTGGCGCGGGTTGTGGCTCAATAGCCATCGAATGGATGCGTGCTACGCCGCGAGCAACTGCGACCTGTTTTGAGAAACACAAATCTCGCGTTGAGATGATTGAAAAAAACAGGCAACAGCTTGGTGCGCCAGGCCTGAAAATTGTTCAAGGTGATGCGCCGCAAAGCTTTGAAGGTTTAGTTGCACCCGACGCTATTTTTGTCGGCGGGGATGTTGGCAATTCCAGTTTGTTTGATGCTTGTTGGTCGGCGCTTAAGCCCGGCGGCCGATTGGTCGCAAATGCGGTGACGCTTGATGGAGAAACTGCTCTAGCGCAGCGATTAGAGAATTTCGGCGGCGACTTGGCAAGGATTGAAGTCTCTCACCTCGACAAAGTTGGCGCACACAGTGTTTTGCGACCACGTATGGCTGTGACGCAATGGCATGTCACCAAGCCAATGGATGCTTCCTCATGAGCCGAAAACTAACACTTGTCGGTGTTGGCCCCGGAGATCCCGAGTTGCTGACCCTGAAAGCAGTAAAGGCAATTGCCAATGCCGATGTGGTGACTTATCCGCAAAAGCCGGGCGAGGCTTCTTTGGCGCTAAGTATTGCTGAAGATCACGTTGCCGCCAACGCAATTCGCATGCCGATAAATGTGCCGATGAAGGTCGAGCGCGGACCAGCACAGCGCGCCTATGATGAGATAGCAAAAGCAGTAGAGCAGTGTTTGGCAGATGGAAAATCTGTGGCCTACCTTTGCGAAGGTGATCCTCTTTTTTACGGGTCCGCAATGTACATGATCGATAGATTGCCTAACGCTAAGATTGACATTATTCCCGGCATCACTTCTTTGACGGCAGCAGCCTCAGCAGTTGGCCGACCATTGGCGGCGCGCAACGAAACGCTCAAAGTACTGCCTGCACCACTGCCAAGCGAAAAGCTGATGGATGAGTTAGAGCAGACGCAAAGCGCGGCAATTATCAAAGTTGGTCGTCATTTCGATCGCATACGTGACGTACTAGAGAAAACTGGCCACGCCCAAAGCGCTGTCGTCGTGGAATATGCGACACAGGAACGCCAAAAAATCACGCCTCTTCTTGAGTTTTCAAAAGACGATCGACCCTATTTTTCGACCATTCTTTGTTACAAAGGGGATGAAGCTTGGGGCATGTAAAACCAGCCCTCGTGGTCTCATTCTCTGTGGTCGGTGATGCCGTTGCCACCGCAATTTGCGAAGAGTTGAATGCTGAGATTTGGCTAAAAAGCTCAGATGATAACCGAAGCGGAAAGGCTCTAGTACAGTCCGCATTTTGTGCCGGTCGTGATGTGGTCGGTGTTTGCGCCGCGGGTATAATTATTCGCATGATCGCGCCCGTGCTTGGCAATAAACAGGATGAACCAGCTGTTGTCGCAATCTCACCGGAGGGCAAACAGATTGTTCCACTAGTTGGCGGTCATCACGGGGCCAACAATCTGGCTCGCGATCTGGCAAAACTTCTCGAAGGTAACGCGGCGATTACAACGGCAAGCGACAACGCACTTGGCTTGTCTTTGGATGAAGTGCCAAATGGATATGCTTTGGCCAATCCGGTTCAAGCGAAATCAGCTATGGCTCAGCTGTTGGCTGGCGAAAAAATCAAACTTCACGGTGATGCACTTTGGATCAGTCGGTCTGGTCTCGTTACAGAGAATGGCACGGTGGACGTCATTATCAGCGAACAAGCACAAGTCGTGGCAAACGCCTTGCACATTGTGGCCAAAACACTTGTTGTTGGCGTTGGTTGTGAACGGTATTGCCCATCCGAGCACGTCATAGAACTTGTAAAAGACACACTGGCACAACAAAGACTTTCGCCGTTAGCAATCGCTGCCATCGCGTCGATTGACCTCAAGTCTGACGAAGGCGCTTTGCATGCAGTCGCCAAGCACTTTGATGTGCCTTTGCGAACATTCTCAGCTGAGCAACTAGCTCAAGAAGCTGATCGAGTGCCTAACCCATCAAAAGTTGTCTTTGCAGAAGTGGGCACACCATCAGTCGCGGAAGCAGCTGCAATTAAGGCCGGCAGTTTGCTGGCTGAAAAACATAAAACAGCAAAGGCCACATGTGCCATCGGAATTGCTGACAAACCAATCGAAACGGAGAAGTTCGGTATGCCAATTGGCGCTCTTTATCTCGTTGGCCTTGGGCCGGGAACCAATCAATTGCGCACGCCTGTTGCCGACTTGGCATTGCGCAGCACAACAGATTGGGTTGGCTATGGTCTCTATTTAGACCTCGCCGCAGATGCTCGCACTAACCAGACAGAACATAGGTTCGATCTAGGTGAAGAAGAAAAGCGTGTGCGCCATGCGCTGGAACTTGCAGGCGAAGGCAAAGAGGTTTCGTTGATCTGCTCCGGCGATGCAAACATATTCGCCATGGGCGCTTTGATCTATGAATTGCTGGCAGCAACTGGTGATCGCGCAATCTCTGAGGAAGCCAAACGCGTTCAAATCGAAACATGCCCCGGCATTTCTGCCTTCCAAGCGGCAGCTGCAAAATCCGGTGCACTAATCGGCCACGACTTTTGTTGTATCTCGCTTTCAGATTTGCTGACACCTCGCGAAGACATTCTGAAACGTTTGGACGCAGCTGCAAGCGGCGACTTCGTAACGGCGTTTTATAATCCTCGCTCCATGCGGCGCACTGACTTGATCGAGATTGCCAAGGAAAAGTTCCTCACAGTTCGTCCAGCCAATACACCCGTTGTTATCGCATCGAACCTTGGTCGTCCTGCAGAGAAGGTCAAAGTTGTCGAACTCGCAGATTTCAATCCTGAGGAAATCGACATGTTGACGATTGTCATGTTTGGGTCATCTCAGTCCAAAAGCTTCAAACGTGGATCTGGCGAGACAGTTGCCTACACGCCACGCGGTTACGCCAAGAAAGCGGCCCAGTCTTCTAAGGAACCAGAATAATGACCGTTTACTTCATCGGCGCGGGCCCGGGTGCCCCAGATCTTATTACTGTGCGTGGTCTCAAGTTGATCGAACGCTGCCCTACTTGCTTGTACGCAGGGTCATTGGTGCCAGCAGAAATCGTTGAAGCTGCACCCGATTGGGCTGTTGTAAAAGATACGGCTCCGATGAACCTTGAAGAAATCATAGAGGATATGAAAGAAGCGCATGAGCGCGGCGAAGATATTGCAAGGGTTCACTCTGGTGACCCTTCAATTTATGGCGCTGTGGCCGAACAGATGCGGCGTTTAGATGACTTGGAAATCCCCTATGAAGTGGTTCCCGGCGTTCCGGCGTTCGCAGGCGCCGCAGCAAAATTGCAAACTGAACTGACGTTACCCGAAATTGCTCAGACCATCATCATAACGCGGACCTCGGGCAAAGCGTCATCTATGCCAGAGCACGAGACGCTTGAGATTCTCGGCAAGTCGCGCGCCACGTTGGCCATCCATCTGTCTGTGCGCAATATGAAATATGTTGAAGAGGCTTTGACGCCATATTATGGCGCTGACTGCCCCGTGGTAGTTGCCTATCGAGCCACTTGGCCTGATGAGAAATTCATCACGACCAATCTGGAAAATATGCGTGCCGATGTTCGTGCAGAGAAAATCACGCGGACAGCACTTATTTTTGTCGGTCGGGTGTTCGGTCAAAAACAGTTTCGCGATAGCGAACTATATAGTGCCGACTTTGCCCATGTTTTGCGAAACAAAGGCAAAAAGAAGGATCGTCAAGCGGCGAAAGCCGAGTGATCAGCGATATGTTGCAGCGCTGCTTCAACAGAATAAACTTCGGGCGCCTCGGCCAAGGCTGGGCGTTCGATCATGATCACACTCGTGCCCAACATACGTGCCGCTTCCAGCTTAGCGGCGGTCTGATCGCCACCAGCATTTTTGGTGACCAAATGCGAAATACTGTGGTCGCGCATAAATGCCAATTCGTCACTCAACCGGAATGGCGGGCGCTCCAGAAGCACCGTCACATGCGCGGGAAGAATGACCTCAGGATGTTCAATAGCGCGGATAAAGATCTTGCAGTCGTCTCGCAGCACAAATGGCTCGATATGTTGTCGACCCACGGTAACCAAAACGTTGGCGTCTTCTGGCAATCTCTCAGCAGCTTCAACAATGTTTTGCACGTTATTCCACTGATCACCCTCGGCAGCTTGCCATGGCTCTCTGGTCAGGCGGAAAAACGGTTTACTTGTTTGGTCGCATGCCTGCGCGACATTTGTCGACATTTGGGAAGCGAACGGATGTGTGGCGTCAATAATCAGATTGAAGCCGTTGCGGGAAATGAAATCCACAAGTCCTTCAGTGCCGCCAAAACCTCCTGTGTGAACATGCCCGTTGGGCAGTCGGGGTTTGCGCGTTCGTCCGGCAAGGGAGGTGGTGACTTGGTGCCCTTGTCTGACCAGTGCATTAGCCAGATCTATTGCTTCTCCGGTACCGCCAAAAATCAAAACACGCATGCTATCACCTCCAAGAAAAGATCAAGATTTGGCTATGATAGCGCCTTTTCGATCAACCACCAAAATATCAACCTTGGTAAGGGTTTCATCCAGAATCGACTGCGCTTTTTGCTGAGCGAAACGTGCAACAAGTGGCGCAATGTCGACACTACTTTCTTGGCACATTTCAAGCACATGTTTGGCGGTTTGAGCCTTCTCAATTTCTGCGCAAAGCCGATCGGTGGCGCCAATGGATTTGGATTGTTCTTTGAGCCATTCAAAGTCAACTTGGGAGCGGCCTGAATGCAAATCCAACTGACCTTGCGCCAGTTTGACCAATTTAGCGAAGCCGCCAGCAATCGTCAGACGTGGCACAGGATGTTTTTTGATGTACTTCAAAAGGCCGCCAGCAAAGTCGCCCATATCCAAATAAGCTTCTATCGGCAGTTGCAATTCCGCTTGCGCAGCTTTCTCGGATGTATCTCCAGTGGAGCCGACCACATGCTCAAGTTTAAGCGCTCGGGCCACATCGATACCTCGATGTATGGAATGTATCCATGCAGAACACGAATAGGGGATGACAATTCCGGTTGTGCCCAGAATAGAAATTCCACCAAGGATGCCCAAGCGTGGGTTCCATGTTTTCTGAGCAATTTCCGCACCGTTAGGTACCGAGATCGTGATTTCAATATCGGGAGCTTGATCGTATTTGGCACAAATCGCCTCAACGTGCTCCGTCATCATTTTGCGCGGCACAGGATTGATCGCAGGTTCGCCGGGAGGCAGTGGCAAACCCGGTTTTGTGAAAGTGCCAACACCGTCGCCCGCAACAAAACGAACACCCGAGCCACACTCAGCGTGACGAACACTCGACATAACCATTGCGCCGTGCGTGACGTCTGGGTCATCGCCTGCGTCTTTTATGATGCCAGCCTGCGCGCAATCGCTCTGAAGGTTTTCCAAAGCCAAAGCAAAGTCAACCTTTTGAGCATTGGGCAATGCGATTTCAATCGGGTCCGGAAAGGCGCCAGTCAACAGGGCTTCAAGCGCAGCAGCAGTCGCAGCCGTGGCGCAAGCACCGGTGGTCCAGCCACGTCGAAGTTGATCAGGTTGTTTTGGGCTGTCCGCACTCATATCAATGATCTATATAACGCGAAAGCATCCGCGCAAAGAAGGATATTGCCTTGAACATCTGGCAACGCATAAAAAACTTGGTTTCACCCAAGAAGCCTCAAGGGCATTTTGCCAAAGTTGATCAAATGAACTTTCCAGCTTTTGAAGCAGGAACCGTTTGGTTGGTTGGTGCGGGACCGGGTGCAGCGGGATTGATCTCTATGCTTGGCTACTATGCGCTCGGGCAAGCTGACGTCATTGTTTATGATGCTTTGGTGGGCAAAGAACTTCTCAAGTTTGCAAATCCGGAAGCGCAATGTATTTACGCCGGCAAACGCGGTGGCAAGCCTTCACCAAAACAAACAGACATTTCTCTTAGCCTGATCGATTGGGCTAAGCAGGGCAAAAAGGTTCTGCGCTTGAAGGGTGGCGATCCATTTGTGTTTGGTCGTGGCGGCGAAGAGAGTGAAACTCTTGCGAAGGCAGGCGTTAAGTTTCGCATTGTGCCAGGAATCACATCGGGTATCGGAGGGTTAGCTTATGCAGGCATTCCGGTGACGCACCGTGATACCAACCAAGCCGTGATTTTTCTTACTGGCCATGATGAAACTGGTGCAGTACCGCAAGCGGTAGATTGGAATGCCATTGCGACAGCAGCGCCAGTTATCGTGATGTATATGTCGGTCAAACACTTGCCTTCGATTGCCAGCAAATTGATTGGTGCTGGAAGAGACCAAACTGACAGTCTTGCCATCTTGTCAAATACAACTTTGCCGGAACAGTCAGTTATTACGACAACTTTGGGCGAAGCTGGTGATTTGGTTGAACGAGAAGATGTTCCCACGCCGGCACTTGTAGTGATCGGTCATGTAGTGAACTATCGAGAAATTCTGAACTGGTATGAGCCATCGGAGAACCGCATTGGCTAATGGGTTGATCATTGCTGCGCCTAGTTCTGGCTCAGGCAAAACGCTTGTGACCATGGGGCTGCTTGGTGCGCTGAAAAACCAAGGCGTCAATGTCGCCTCGGCCAAAACGGGTCCGGACTATATTGATGCATCTTTTCATGGGCTTGCGACCAACAGTGCGGCTTCCAATCTTGATCCTTGGGCCATGTCTGCAACCCAACTTCGTGCTAGAGCTTGTGTGGCGGCAGAAGAGGCTGAACTTTTAATCATTGAAGGCGTTATGGGGCTCTTTGATGGTGCAGTGAGTGGTACTGGATCAACGGCAGACCTCGCAGCTGCATTAAACCTGCCAGTTGTGCTTGTGGTAGATGTTGGATCCATGGCGCAATCAATTGCGGCCGTGGTGCATGGGTTCTCAACCTTGCGGGCAGACATTAATGTAGAGGGTGTCATTCTTAATCGGGTTGCAAGCGAACGGCACGAGCAAATGCTGAAAGCGGCATTGGCGCCGCTTAATGCTCAATATCTTGGTGCGCTAGGTAGAGACAATGATCTTGCTATACCGTCACGCCATCTGGGGCTGACTTTGCCGCAAGATTTTGTGGACGCTAAACAAGTGGCAGCCATCGCCATATCGCGCATTGAGGCGAACATTGATCTTGAAGCCTTGCAAAAACTTGCAGAGCCGATCCAGGATGCCGAGCCGCCAACTCCGCTCGCGCCACTTGGGCAGCGAATAGCTGTTGCCAGGGATCAAGCATTTGCTTTCAACTATCCGCACATATTGAATGACTGGCAATCACAGGGTGCTGAACTTACCTTCTTCTCGCCGCTTGCCGATGAAGCGCCAAGTTCCGATGCTGATGCAGTATTCTTGCCCGGCGGGTATCCTGAATTGCATGGTGAGAAGCTCAACGCTGCTAGTCAATTCTCAAGCGGAATGCGAGATGCAGCAGCGCGTGATGCGCTGATTTATGGCGAGTGTGGCGGCTATATGGTTTTAGGCGAAAGCTTGACCGACAAAGCTGGCGCTAGGCACAAAATGCTAGGCCTCCTGCCGCATGTCTCTAACATTGATCGGCCTCGTAGGCAGTTGGGTTATCGCCAGCTCACGCACAATAGTGCTTTGCCTTGGGCGCAAAAACTGCGCGGGCACGAGTTTCATTATTCCAGCCAAACTGGTGGGCAAGGTTCGGCTCTGTTTCAAGCGACAGACGCGCAGGGATCAGCTATTGGCGATATGGGCTGTAAAATTGGCAAGATCATGGGCTCATATGCCCATGTAATTGAACAGGCGGCAGAGTAGATGGCAAAGTCGCTAATGATTATGGGCACTGGATCAGACGTGGGCAAAAGCCTCGTCACCGCGGGTCTTTGTCGCGCATTTGTCAATCGTGGCAAACGGGTGCTGCCTTTCAAGCCTCAGAACATGTCAAACAATGCCGCCGTAACCGCTGATGGTGGCGAAATCGGGCGAGCTCAGGCGCTACAAGCGCGCGCTTGTCGGGTTGAACCAACAACAGCCATGAATCCGGTTTTGCTTAAACCAGAGCAAGAAACAGGCGCGCAGGTAGTGGTGCGAGGCAAACGTGTTGCCTCTATGTCAGCGCGCGAGTATTTCAAAAAGCGTGCAGTCTATCTGCCTGAAACAGTTGCCGCGTTTGAAGTGTTAGCAAAACAAGCAGATATGATTTTTGTCGAAGGCGCTGGCAGTGCTTCTGAAGTCAATTTGCGTAGCTCGGACATTGCCAACTTTGGCTTCGCCCAAGCGCTTAACCTTCCTGTGATGCTGGTTGGCGACATTCACCGCGGTGGTGTGATTGCATCGATTGTGGGCACGCTGGAAGTTATCGACCCCAAAGACCGAACCCTCATCGTTGGTTCGTTGATCAATCGTTTTCACGGTGACCCAAGCCTTTTCGATGCCGGTAAGGCGCTGATCGAGACCAGAAGCGGCTGCCCTTGCTGGGGACCTTTGCCGGATTATCCAGATGCGCGACTATTGCCTCCTGAAGATGTGTTGGCACTTGATCATGTGCACGTGGATAGAGGTGGCGCGTTCAAAATTGTTGTGCCGCGCTTGCCTCGCATAGCCAATTTTGATGATCTTGATCCACTTCGCCAAGAAGACGGCGTTAATGTTCAAATTGTGCAAGCCGGTTCGCCGCTTCCAAGCGATGCAGACTTGATTATCTTGCCAGGTTCCAAGTCCACAATCTCAGACTTTGAGTTTTTGAAGGCACAAGGATGGGATTTAGATATTCAACACCATGCGCGGCACAAGAAGCCGGTGCTTGGCATATGTGGCGGATATCAAATGCTGGGTAAACAAATCAGCGACCCTGAAGGCGTTGAAGGCGCTGCGAAGTCTGTAGCAGGGCTTGGTCTGCTGAATGTCGAAACCAAACTGTCGGAGCAAAAGCAACTTCGATTAGAAGACGCGATCCATGTTGGCACGAACACGCCGCTTGCAGGTTATCACATGCATATGGGCGAGACCGAAGGCGCGGACAGCGCGACACCTTTCGCAAATGTTTCGGGTCAGAATGAGGGCGCGATTTCACCCAATGGCCTCGTTATGGGTACCTATTTGCATGGCCTATTCGCAAGCGATCCTTTCAGGCGCGCATTTTTGGCGGCATTGGGCAATAAATCGGCGGCAACGCTTGAATATGACAAGCAAGTTGACCAGATATTGGATGGATTTGCAGATCACATGGAGCGCAACGTCGATCTTGATCAGATTGAAAAGAGCATGCGCTCCGCATCAAAGGACTGAACATGACGCCGTTCATCACATTCGCCGCTGCATTACTCGAGCGATTTATCGGATATCCTCGACCCGTTCTAAATGCCATTGGTCATCCGGTCATGTGGATGGGCAAGCTGATTGAAGTTTTAGAGCTACGCGGCAATCGAGAAGAACTGTCAGCGCAAAAGCGCAAGCAAAACGGCTTCGTGATGCTTGGCCTGTTGTTGTTTGTCACATTGTTTATCACCGTCATGATATCGGAAGCCTTGCACGACGCGCCGCTGGGCTGGCTGATTGAAATCATTTTGGCCAGCACATTGATTGCTCAAAAAGAGCTAGGCCGGGCTGTGAAGGCCGTGGGCGAGGGACTACGCACTTCGCTTGGCGAAGGGCGCATGGCTGTTTCGCATATCGTTGGTCGTGACCCTGAGCAGCTAGACGAAGATGGCGTTGCACGGGCGGCTGTTGAAAGTCTGGCGGAGAACACATCCGACGGCATTATTGCCCCAATATTCTATTTGCTGTTGTTCGGTTTGCCGGGCATTGCAATCTATAAAGCGATCAATACTGCCGACTCCATGGTTGGGCACAAAAATGAGCGCTTTGTCGATTTTGGGTACGCTAGCGCAAAGCTTGATGATTTCGCTAACTTCTTACCGTCTCGCATTAGTGCGCTTTTGTTTTCGCTCACCGCGAAGTTGTTCCCAAAATATGATGGGGACGCTGCTTGGCGCTCAGCGCGTCGCGACGCAAAGCATCACCGGTCACCCAATGCTGGTTGGCCTGAAGCCTCATTTGCTGGTGCAATTGGTATTAAACTTGGTGGCGCACGGGATTACGATGGTGAGACCTTGGACCTTGCGCCGATGGGCGAAGGCAAAGACAGGTTGGATGCAGATGATGTCGACCGCGCAATGGCTTTTTACAACTCTTCAATGATCACAATGCTTGGCATCCTGTTTCTGATAGCAGTGGTGATCCGCTAGCCCTTAAGAAGATGCGGCAAGCCAGCGGTAATAAAAGTCACCTTGTTGCAGGCTTTAGCAAGCCGTTGATGGGCGATACCAGCGTGATCACGGAATTCTCTGGCTAGTTTGTTGTCTGGCACAATGCCTTGCCCGACTTCATTCGAAACAAGAATCAAGTTCGTCAGATCATTGCCTTCAACCCAATGAACAAGCTGGCTTACCTCGTCGGGAACAGACTTCTCTGCCAACATCAAATTCGATATCCAAAGCGTAAGGCAGTCCACAAGAATAGTACCTGACAAATCACGCGCGTACTCCAGAGCCGAAACCAAATCGATTGGCTCCTCAAGCGTGTGAAACTTCTGCGCCCTATCTGCTTGATGGGCTGCAATGCGTTTGCGCATTTCGTCGTCAAATGCCTGTCCTGTCGCAAGATAGACAGGTTTGGCGTCAAGCGATAAGGCCAATTGTTCGCCAAAGCTGGTCTTACCGGATTTCGCGCCACCCAGAATCAAATGCGAAGTACTCATGACTTTTTTCCTTCGCTGTGAGCGGGGATGCGAGCAATGAAGTGTCCGCGCATACCCTGTGGCCAATTGATAAAGGGCACATTTCCATCTTTAGTATTGTCGTGGGCAATACACCAGTCCAGCAGCGAATGAGCGTCTTCTGTTGTCGGTTCAAAGTGGCCGGCAAGATAACCTGTGCGTTCGGGGTCTTCGAGTAGGGCGGCGCATGAATGCTTGCAAGCCCAAAGGCATTCGTGGCCGACAATCTCTAGATCAGCGCCCGATCGATTTTTGAGCTCTTGCAGCTTTGCCAGCAACAGTTCTCCGCCAGTCTGACCATTTTGGTCGAAGGCACTTTCTTTTGAGAATTTGCACGTGGTGCATATGGTCAGGCGTTGGGGCAATTTTGTCTCGAGAATCTATGAATTGAAGGGCTAGAATAAGCTAGGTTTTGAAAAAAAACACAATAGCTGCACTTTTTGTTACAATTCTTTCGAATAATACTTTCGTCTAAGAGGTTTTGCCTCTATGTTCCGCGCCGTGTCTTCCCACCCGCGCAAGTTTTAGGAGAGCGCTCGGTGCAAAAATTCTATCTTGGTATTGATGGCGGCGGAACGAACTGTCGCGCCCGCCTTGCTGATGAAAATCTCAATACAATTGCCCAAGTTAAAGGCGGACCTGCAAACACCACAATAGGTGATGGTTCTCAAGCTTACGGCTCGATTATTGATGTCAGCGCAAAAGTGTTTGAAGAAGCTGGTCTTGGCGATGCTGAGAAAGCCAACACCGTTGCGTGTCTTGGTTTGGCTGGTGCTCACTTGGAGTCCTCAAAGCGCGATTTCGCTGCTCGAGAATATCCATTTGCAAAAACGCTGGTTCACAACGACGTGGAAACCGCTCGCGAAGGTGCTCACCTTGGCGAAGATGGCGCTGTTCTAATCGTTGGAACGGGTTCTGCTGGCTTAGCCAAAGTTGATGGCAAATTCCATCCTGTTGGTGGTTGGGGATATCACATTTCCGATACAGCATCAGGCGCTGTTCTAGGACGTGCTTTAGCGCGTCGGACGATTGAAGCAATTGACGGTCTTCGTGACGGGTCTGCGCTGACAACTGCTATTGCTGAGAAACTGGGTAATACCCAAGACGCATTGATGGCTTGGTCGTTCAAAGCTTGGCCAAAAGATTTCGCGAGCATCATCCCAATGTTTGTAGAGTTTTATGAAAATGGCGATCCAATCGCGTTGGAAATGATGGAATTTGAACATCGTCAAATAGACAAGTTCGCAGCTTGGTTTAGAAAACGCGGCGCAAAGAAACTTGCCATTGTCGGTGGTTTTGGTGAGCGTTTGTTGCCGCTGCTTCAAGAGCGACATGGTGAATTTGTACGTGGTGCAAAAGCCGACGCTCAGCATGGTGCATTGTTGATGGCGCAAAGTTACGCGCAAAACAGCTAAGAGGTTCGATATGACTACTAGGCGCATTATTCCAGTTGATCCATTTGACTATGTCGTGTTTGGGGCAACAGGTGACCTCTCACAGCGCAAACTAATCCCTGCGCTTTATCACCGCTTTCTAGATGGTCAATTTGATGATCAGTCGCGCATCATTGGCGTTTCGCGTTCCAAGATGTCGGACAAAGAGTTTCAAAAATTCGCTAAAGATGCAGTGATTGAATTCGTCGAAGAAGAAGCTATCGACGAAGAAAAGCTCAAGGTGTTTACCTCTTGCTTTAGCTACATCGCCAACGATGTTACCGACAAAGATGGATGGGCTGAGCTTGACGCTGCGCTGCGCGACGACCCTTCGATTGTGCGCGCTTTCTATCTAGCTGTTGCGCCGTTCTTGTTCGAGCCAATTTGCGATTATTTGGCGACAAAGAACTATTGGACACCTGAAGCGCGTGTAGTTCTCGAAAAGCCGCTTGGCCGTGATCTGGAGTCTTCAATTGAGATCAATGACACGGTAGCTAAGGTCTTCCGCGAGCATCAGGTTTATCGGATTGACCACTATTTGGGTAAAGAGACAGTTCAAAATTTGTTGGCCCTTCGTTTCGCCAACACATTGTTTGAGCCTATCTGGAATTCAGCACATATCGATCACGTACAAATTACAGTCGCAGAAAGCGTTGGTTCGGGCGGTCGTGGCTACTATGAACAGTCTGGCGCATTGCGCGACATGGTTCAAAACCACATTCTGCAGCTCTTGTGTTTGGTGGCTATGGAGCCTCCTGCATCTGACGAAGCTAACGCTTTGCGGGACGAAAAGTTAAAAGTGCTTCGCGCGCTCAAACCAATCGTTGGTGATGACGTCGACAAATTTACCGTGCGCGGTCAGTACCGCGGCGTTTCCTCTGAAACAGCGAAAGTACCGGGCTATCTTGAAGAGCTAGGCGAAGGCTCAACGTCGAATACCGAGACATTTGTTGGTATTAAAGCTGAAGTTGAAAACTGGCGCTGGAATGGCGTGCCGTTCTACTTGCGTACCGGTAAGCGCATGGCAACACGCGCTTCCGAGATCGTAATTCAGTTCCGCGAAATTCCGCATTCAATCTTCTCCCGATCTGAAGGCACACCGAAAGCCAACCGTTTGGTTATTCGCTTGCAGCCTGATGAAGGCGTGAAAATGTTCTTGATGATTAAGGACCCTGGCCCAGGTGGCATGCGTCTTCGTCAAGTGCCATTGAACTTGAGTTTTGCTGATGCATTCGCTCAGCGCACACCAGAAGCTTACGAGCGTCTGTTGATGGATGTGGTGCGTGGCAACCAAACATTGTTCATGCGCCGTGACGAACTGGAAGCTGCATGGAGATGGATTGATCCAATCCGTGAAGCTTGGGACAATGATGCGACGCCTCTGCACGGCTATACAGCCGGCACTTGGGGTCCTACCAGCTCCATCGCCTTGATTGAACGCGACGGCCGCACATGGCATGAGGAAAATGATGACCCAAAAGGCTTCTAAGTTAGAATTCGCAAACAAAGATGTTCTTGCGGCTGCGCTCGCAACAGATGTTGCAGCGGCGCTTGAAACAGCAATTGCACGTGATGGTAAAGCCAGTCTTTTGGTATCAGGTGGATCAACACCAAAAGTGTTTTTCCAGAACCTTGCTCGCGCAGACATCGAGTGGTCAAAAGTCTTTGTTTCACTAGTGGATGAGCGTTGGGTTGAGCCAACATCGGATCGTTCAAATGCAAAACTTGTTGCTGAGAACCTTCTTGTAGGCGCTGCTGCAGCGGCCCAATTCGAACCTTTGTTCGTTGATGGTAAGGACGCTGAAGACGGCATCGTTGATCTGACAAGCACGTTTGCAGATATGGCCCAGCCGATCACAGTTGTTATCCTTGGTATGGGCACAGATGGGCACACTGCTAGCTTCTTCCCTGGCGGGGACAAGCTTTCAAGTGCGATCGATCGGAGCAACGAAGAGTTGTTTTCCACCATGCGCGCTGCAGGTGCTGGCGAGCCACGCATCACTTTCACACTGAACGCCTTGTTGAATGCGCAAATGCTAGCGCTGCATATTGAAGGCGAAGCGAAAAGCGAAGTTTTGGAAAACGCACTAGGCGAAGGCGATGTCGAAGACATGCCAATCCGCTCGGTTCTGCGTCAGGACCAGACACCGCTGAACATTTATTGGTGCCCTTAGGGGACACACAATTACATACAATTGGAGATGACCGATGAGCGTTAAACAACAAGTCAAGGACGTCACCGACCGGATCGTTGAGCGCAGCGAAGGCACACGTCGGATTTACCGTGATCGCATGGATGCGCAAGAAAAGCGCGGCGTTCATCGTTCAGCACTATCTTGTGGTAATTTGGCCCACGGCTTTGCCGCCTGCGCACCGGGCGACAAAGAAAAGCTCTCTGACGAAGTGACGCCAAACATCGGCATCATCACCTCATACAATGATATGCTTTCGGCGCATCAGCCTTATTACGACTATCCTGATCAGATCAAAGCTGCTGCTCGTGAAGCAGGTGCGACCGCACAGGTTGCTGGCGGTGTACCATCCATGTGTGATGGCGTGACCCAAGGTCAACCGGGAATGGATTTGTCACTGTTTTCTCGTGACGTAATCGCAATGTCAGCTGCAATTGGCCTTAGCCACAATATGTTTGATGCCGCAATGTTCCTTGGCATCTGCGATAAGATCGTTCCGGGTTTGGTGATATCAGCGCTGACATTCGGCCATATTCCTGCAGTGTTCGTTCCTGCTGGCCCAATGCCTTCTGGCATGTCGAATGATGAGAAAGTGCGCATTCGCCAAGAATACGCACAAGGTAAAGTTGGTCGTGACGAATTGCTACAGGCCGAAAGCGATAGTTATCACTCTCCGGGTACCTGCACGTTCTATGGAACTGCCAATACAAACCAAATGCTTATGGAAATTATGGGCCTGCATATTCCTGGCTCGAGCTTCGTGAACCCGGGCACGCCATTGCGCAACGCATTGACAAAAGAAGCGACACGTCGCGCATTGGCAATCACAGCGCTCGGCAACGAGTTTACGCCTGTTGGTCAGGTGATCGACGAAAAAGCGATCGTCAATGGCATGATTGGATTGCACGCAACAGGCGGGTCAACCAACCATACGATCCACTTAATTGCGATGGCTGCCGCAGCAGGCATTCAGATCACATGGGAAGACATGTCTGACCTTTCAGACTGTACGCCTCTTCTAGCGCGCGTTTATCCGAATGGCTCTGCAGATGTGAATCATTTCCACGCGGCAGGCGGCATGGGCTTTATGATTGACCAGTTGCTCAATGATGGCGCTTTGCACAACGATGTGAAAACCATCTGGGGTTCAGGCTTGCAAGTCTATACGCAAGAACCAAAACTTGATGGCGAACGCCTCCACTTCGAGCCAGCTCCTAAAACGTCAGGCAATGAGAAAGTGCTCGCGAAAGCGGACACACCATTTTCACCTACTGGCGGCCTGAAGCTCATTGAAGGAAACTTGGGGCAATCTGTCATCAAAATCTCAGCAGTGAAGCCCGAGCATCGTTTCATTGAAGCGCCAGCCAAAGTGTTCCATTCACAAGATGAAATGCAGGAAGCGTTCAAAAAAGGTGACCTAGAAAGCGACATGATCGCTGTGGTGCGGTTCTCTGGCCCAAAAGCAATTGGTATGCCTGAGTTGCACAAGCTGAACCCACCTTTGGGCATTTTGCAGAACCGTGGTTTCAAAGTTGCCATTGTTACAGATGGTCGTATGTCTGGCGCGTCGGGCAAGATCCCGGCAGCAATCCACCTAACACCGGAAGCTGTTGATGGCGGACCGATTGCTCGTATTCAAGACGGTGACATGATCCGACTTGATGCTGAAAACGGCTCAATGGAAGTTTTGGTTGATCAGGCTGAGTTTGATGCTCGCCCATTAGCAACTCAAGACCTCAGCTCGTCTCACTTCGGTCTTGGTCGTGAGTTGTTCTCAGGCATGCGGGCGCTTGTTGGCTCTGCAGACAAAGGTGCCAATGCACTTGGCGATCTAATGTAGTTAGGTTCCAATTGGATCAAGTTTTTGAATTTGTTGCACCCGCGAGTTTAAACTTCGCGGGTGTTTTTCGTAAAGAAGCACTGAGTGATGTAAGGCAACGTCACTTCCTCGCGGTCTCGTAACGCATCGCTTTTCCTAATAGTCTCTAGAACTTCCTGTCTGATTTTACTTCGAGTTTCATCGTCTTGAGCAGCGATAAAACTGACAGACATGAAGCGGTTCACAATGACGTCTTCTGCTGATCCTGTATGGGCATGTGTAAAGCTAGTTTCAGACAAAGGTCCAAAGCCGTCTGCTGGGAATGTTTCTTTCCATGTGCCCTTGTAGTAGCGCGGCGCATCGCCTTCGTATGGGGTGATAATTCTGGTAAGTTGAGCAACCCAATCGACGGTTTCATCTCTGGTGTTCCAAACTAGACCCAATGTGCCACCAGGCTTTAGCACACGACTGATTTCAGCAAGCGATTGCGCGTTTGCGAACCAATGGAATGCCTGAGCGCAAAACACAAAGTCGACAGAGGAATCTGACAACGGAATGTTCGTCGCAGAACCTTGAATAGTTTGAACAGATGGCAGCGTTTGCTTTAGTTGCCTGCGCATGGCCTCTACGGGTTCAACAGCTGTCACATCATTTGATAGTTCTGCTAGCAACTTCGTGAACTTGCCAGTTCCAGCACCAAGATCAACAACCTTGCTTGCCGAGCACACGCCCAACTCCGCAGCGAGCCAGTGCGAAACCTTTGGCGAGTAACCCGGGCGTCCACGTTGATAGGCGTCAGCAGCTGATTGAAAACCGGCTGCTGCGCTATCGTGGACGTGGTTCATTGTTGATCCTAAAACTTGCCGCCAGTTTTGAAGTTGCCGTGCTTGCGACTGCCTTTTGAACCTTTACGAGACGAGCCACGTGGGCGTGAAAAGTCACTGCTAGACGACCCAAATGAGCCGAAGTCCATATTGCTTTTGCTCCACGGACCGCTTTTTGAACGCTTGGTTTTACTTTTTGATCGTGAACTGGATCCCGTACGGTTCTTCGCGTCTTGCCATTGGCTCCAATAGCCAGCAGCAGAGATTGCACCTTCTAAAAATTCACCCAGCATATCTTCAATTAGGTCGTCATCAAACTTCATGCCAGGGTCATCAAAACGGGATTTTTTGAATTCCCACTCAATGTCTTCAAGTTCTCTTCGGCGCGACGCCAAGGTTTTTAGACGCGCTTTGGCTTCTTTGATGTCGTCTTCTTGCTCGATAAGTTCTTCACGCACTGCATCAATTTTGCGAACGATTAGATCATCTTCGCGGTTTGATGTTTGGCGTGCAGCTGCGTAAAGTTCGCTCAGTGTCTCGCGTTGCAGACCATCTGTGAGAACCTCAACGGCTTCGCGATATGTGCTGTCGCCGCCTTCGCTTAATTTATTCTGTTTCGCTGTTAGATTATCTCTCTCATCTTCCAGGCGCACTTGTGCGTCATCAATGGAGATGATTTCTTTGGCCGACTTTTCAGAGTTCAATCTGAATTTTTTACCGCCTGCCGCATCGAAAGCCTTGTCTTCTAGCTTTTTCAGTTTTTGATGTGCGTCGTCGGCTTCATCAAGAAGGCGTTCTGCGTGTTCGCGAAGACGCATCGGAATTTCGTTGAGCATTGAGAAGTTCGGTTTAGCGTCATGGTAGCGCACCATGTCAGCGATCTTTTTGTCAAAGAACCGAACCAAGTTGTTGGCAGCATATGCGCTGGTGCCGTAACCACTTTCCCAAAGGTACATGAACAGAGAGTCGTCGCGATAAGGTTGGCCTTTTTTCTCTTGGTGAGCCTCTGCTGTCTCTGTTTTGGCGAGCGCGTGTTCTGCGATGCTCTTTGCTTCATTGGATGAAGCCAGCTGAGTTTGGTATTTGTCGTCGGTCTTCAATGTCTTGAACACAGCGTCGCTCAGCTCATCGAGCTCGGATTCTGCATTTTCGTAGACCTTTTGTGCATCCGCACGCGCGGATAGAATATCCTGAATTTCTTGGTCCAATTCGTCTAAGCGAGAGCCAATTTGTTGAAACTGACCTTCGTGCTTTTCAAGAATTGAACGAGCCTTCTTTTCGGCCTTTGATATGTCGCCAGACACTTCTTTCTTCCGCGCAGGGTCAAGGCGCATTTCAGCCAGAGAAAGAAACTGTTCAGCTTCGATTTCACGAAGCCGCGCGATGCGAGCCGAAGCATCTGCGTTAAGCCGTGTCATCTGTTTTTCATCACGACGAATTTCGTCCAAAGCGCCATCAAGCGAACGTAGAGCTTCGGGGCCAGATATCATTTTACGACGACGTCTTACCATTGTGTGATCTCCCCGCCCAAAGTGGGAATGACATAGTCAACGTCCAAATAGCCGTATTGTTTTAGGCCCATGATGTTGTTTTGAATGATGCCGTCATCTATTTTGTCGTCGCGCACGCCGTTGAAGGTCACTTCGCTTACGCGAACCCCCCATTGTTCAACAGTTTCTGTAGCACCAGTTTCTTCGTTGATGATAGGCCGGCTTTGCACATCACCGTCAGTGCCGATAGCTTCAACGATGATGTAATAATTGCGTGCGTCCTGATTGACGTCAGGGAATGTCCAAACGCCGGTGTCTGCACCTTCTTTGTTGACGATCTGCAATCTGAACTCGTCTTGCAACGATTGTAGTAATGCGTTCAGACTTGCCACAGAACTCTCTGCTTGAGCTTTATTGGATGCGGCAGCTGCAGAGATGCCACGCTCTGCGAGAGCTTCAGCTTGGCTTATTGCAACATCAACTTTGGCCGTCGATTTAATCTGTTCTAATAGCGCAGTCATGGTTGCAGGCAACTCAATTGAGACATAGTCTGCTGCGGCCTGCTGTTCGCCGGCAACGTAAGGCTTGTAGATAAAGTTGTAGCCTGCGAACCCAATTACAGCGGCGATTAGTACGATGCTTGCCGTTTTGCCCCATTTCTTGCGGGAGACATATAGGTGAGCGAGCATAACGCCCAACCCACCAGAAGGGGGCGTGTAGACAAACCGGCTTTCGCCGAGCGCTGCCACGCCCTCTCTTAGAATGCGGTCCGGCACATCAATGCCTTGCTGACTATAAACTTTACGCAAGCGCTCCATGAGAGCGCCCTCGCGGGCCTCTTCACCCAATTCGCGGGTGACGAGTTTTTCGCTATGGCGCAGTGTATCTACCACGTCCATAGCTAGCATTACCTCGTCCAACGGGGCTGCTTTGGTTTTTTTGTTTAAAGCCATGCAATTGTACTCATTGTGTGCGTATCAACGGACTAGTCGGTTGCTTTAAGCTTACGACTTGTCTTCAAGCAAAATAGTATTGCCTTCAGCAGCAAGCTTAGCCAAGCGACGTTTGCCATCTTCAACAGAGTCACGGATTTCAGCAGAGTTCTTAGTTGCTTGATCGCGCATCTCGTTGATAATTGTGCGTGACTTCTCTTGGAAGTTCACAACGCTATCAACAAGCTTTGTTACTGCGTCAGCGCGGATCGTTGGGCCATAACCAGCTTTAAGCGCTTCTTCTTGAACCGTGTCGCCAATCTCTGCCAATGTCTCAAGGCTCTTTGACATGCCTTCCTTCATTGCATTCAGCGTTTCGGTGCTTTCATGCAGACCAAACAGACCAGTGAATGAAGCGCTTAGAGCTGTCAGCACTGTTTCGTTGGTTGAAAAGAATGAGATCGATTGCTGATACACACGCTCTTTAGCGTTTGTTGTTTGCATCAAGCGCGCCATGACAACTTCAGACGTATTGTAAGAAATCGTAAGATTGTCTGAGAGGTCTTTTGAGATTTGGTAGCGACGTTCTTCGTTCTGCATTTCACGAAGACGTTCGTCACGTGACATTTCCAAACGTGCGCGGTCCGCAGGTGTGCCTTCGGCAAAGTCTTCCAACTCTTTAGTCGCCGCAGAAAGCGCGTCTTTGCACTCTTGCAGCTTAACTTCAGCTTTTTCAAAGACTTCAAGCGCCATCACTTCAGACTGTTTTAGCGCACCGCGGAAATCGCGGTAGGCTTCAAGAATTGTGTGCTCGCGATCGATTTGGTCTTTAGTATCAGCAGTAACGGCGAGATACGTGGTACGGATCTTGTCAAAACGAGTTGGGATATCACCGCGAGAAACCTTCATCCAAACATTGGATGCGCGCTCAAGCATATCCAGTTTGCCGTCCTCAAGCTGATCAACCATGCCTTTTGCATCATCACGAATACTATCGAAGCCCTTTGTAATGTCTTCGTAGCGTGCGCCAATGCTCATGGCTGCGATTTGTGTGCGAACAACTTCATTGAAGATGCTGGCTTGGTTCAGCGTACGTCCAATAAGGATCACACGAGTTTCGTCCAACTCAGTAATTTGCTCTAACAGAGCAGTGATCGGAGCTTCTTCGGTATCTTCAGGCCAAAGACCCATTTCCCGGATAGCGCCCATCGCCTTGTCTAGATATTGTAATGGTTTTTCAGCGAGTTCATTTGACATGATGTTCGTTCCCCGAGTTTGTGGCCTAACGCCGCTATTAAAATTTATACTAGCTTTTTAAAGCCAATGATTGACAGCTTGCAACCATGTTACCATGTGTTTGTCATATTGTGTTGAAAAGGCCTTAGGTAAAGAGCTCACATGAAATTTGTTGGATACTACGTGATTTCCGCTAGCCGAAAGAAGGTTTGGAAGGCTTTGAACAACACAGATGTGCTAAAAGAGTGCATTCCGGGTTGTGACCGAATTGTTTGGGTTGATGATCAAAGCTTAGAAGCAACCATAAAAATCAATCTCGGGATCGCAAAACCTAAGTTTGTTGGCGATATTTACCTGTCCAACATTGACCCAGCACGAAGCTATACACTTACAGGTCAAGGCCGCGGTGGTCTGCTTGGTCTGGCGAAGGGGTTTTCAGACATCAAACTCGAAGACCATGAAGATGGATCGACTTTGCACTTCACAGCTTATGGTGAAGTTTCAGGTTCAATTGAAAAGATTGGGTCTAAGATTGTCAGTGGTACAGCACAGAATGTCATAGATCGGTTTTTTGAGAAGTTCGCGGCACAGATCGATGCTACTTCCACCCCAATCGAGGAGTAACTCGATAACACTTAAAATCCAGCTTGCCATGTTTCTTTCACAAGAATGTAACATCAAAGTGTGTTGATTTTGTTCGTCAAATGCTGTCTTCGTCCACTCAAACGAACTGTTTGAAGTTGAGGGTGTCATGAAACGTTTATTGAATTCCATTGTTGGTTTGAGCGCGCTTACAGCAAGTATCGCATTTGCAGCGCCAGTGTTGGCCGACGAAGTTGACGTCTCGGATTGGTCATCTGTCGTCAAAGCCGCCGACGGGCAAACAGTATACTTCAACGCCTGGGGAGGCGCGCCTAACATCAATGCCTATATCTCTTGGGTCGGAGATGAAGTGAAAGCCAAGTATGGCGTAACCCTCAATCACGTGAAATTGGACGACACGGCCAGTGCTGTTAATCGCGTTATCACCGAAAAAGCAGCTGGACGTGATGAAGGTGGATCAATCGACCTTATCTGGATCAACGGCGAGAACTTTGCTGCTCTGAAGCGCAAAAATCTACTCGTAGATGACAATTGGTCTGAGAAACTACCCAACTATGCTTTCGCTGATGTCGCAGGCAAGCCAACGTTGACATATGATTTTACGGTGCCAGTTGATGGCCAAGAAAGCCCATGGGGCATGGCGCAGCTCACTTTCTATTATGACAGTGCATGGCTAGAAACACCGCCAACTAGCCTGGATGCGTTGGCCGAATGGGTTGAAGCAAATCCGGGTCGTTTCACTTATGCATCGCCGCCCAATTTCATTGGAACAACGTTCTTGAAACAGGTGCTGTACGGTGTAGTTGAAGACAAGGAAATTTTGCGTAATCCGGTTGTTGAAGAAAACTTTGACGCAGTCACAGCACCATTATGGGATTATCTTGATCGCTTGAAACCAAACCTTTGGCGCAAAGGGGAAATTTACGCGGCTGACACAACGCAGTTGAAAAACCTGCTAGCCGATGGAGAAATTGGGATTGCGATGACATTCAACCCCGGTGAAGCTTCATCTGCGATTATGGCAGAAGAACTGTCAGATACTGTGCGCTCTTTCGTTCTGGATTACGGCTCAATGGGGAACTCACACTTTGTGACAATTCCATACAACGCCAATGCTAAGGCAGGAGCTATGGTTGTGGCAGATTTCTTGTTGTCCGCAGAAGCCCAAGCGCGAAAAGCTGACGAGCAAGTCTGGGGTGATCCGTCTGTTCTTGATGTTAATTTGCTTCCAGCACAGGGCAAAGCATTGTTTGATTCACTAAAACGCGGTCCGGCCACCTTGGCTGCTGATCAGTTTGGTGCAACACTTCTAGAACCAGACGCTAGCTGGGCGATGAAGTTGGAAGAAGAATGGGCCAAGCGCTACGTACGCGCCAACTAATGAAGACACAAAAATTCGGCAGGGGCGATATATTTGCCATCGCCCCGGCCGTGATGATTTTTGTTTTGACCGTTCCTCTTTTGGCCGGCCTGATAGGTGTTTTGCTTCCCGCATTCGGCTACTTTCCATCGCTGGGTGGGGATCATTTCACCCTCCAGTATTTTCATGACGTTTTGCATGTTCCTGGATTTTGGCACTCTGCCAAGCTTTCGCTTTGGACCGGCGTCGCGACGACGTTTGTCTCGTTGGCAATTGTCATTTCATTCTTTGCAAGTTTTTGGGGCAGTCGCCCATTTCAGCGGATAGTGCGCTTTATTTCGCCGCTTATGTCTGTGCCTCATGCCGCCGCTGCATTTGGCTTGGCCTTTCTGATCGCTCCATCCGGATGGATTGTCCGTTTGGTATCGCCTTGGGCAACTGGTTTTCATCACCCGCCAGATTGGTTGATTGTCAATGACCCCACCGGAAAGGCGCTTCTGTTCGGACTTGTCTTAAAAGAAGTCCCATTTTTGTTTCTTATGGGCATTTCTGCTTCAAGTCAGATCAATGTTGAAGGGCGACTAAAAGTCGCCATGTCGCTTGGATACGGTCGCGTATGGGCATGGATAACTAGTGTGTTTCCTGCGCTTTACAAACAAATCCGCCTTCCTGTATTTGCGGTGATCGCGTTTTCATCCTCAGTTGTGGACGTTGCGCTTATTTTAGGACCGAACCATCCCGCGATGCTGCCAGTGCAGCTCTTGCGGTGGATGAATGATCCAATGCTGGAAATGCGGTTTATCGCTGCAGCAGGCGCAATTTATCAGCTTGGCATCACTGTCTTAGCCTTGGCCACATGGTGGGTCGGTGAACTAGTCGTTTGTTATGTCGGGCGCCGAATGATGATCAGTGGCGAAAGACACCAGAATGATCAAATATTTCGCAACGCCGCGCTCATCATGATGGGAGGCGTTGTCCTGGTTTCTCTCTTAGGATTGATCACGTTGTTGATCTGGTCATTTGCGGGGTTCTGGCGTTTCCCAGACGTTCTACCGACATCATTGTCGACAATGCGTTGGATGCGCGTGTCGCCAGATATGCTCTGGCCCGCGCTTAACTCGATTAATATCGCAGTTGTTTCAACAGGGCTTTCAATTGCGCTCAGCATTTTCTGTCTTGAAAACGAATATCGACGTGACCTCACTGTTACATCTGCGGCAATCCGCATCCTATATTTGCCCTTAATCGTGCCACAGATTGCCTTTCTTTTTGGGCTTTCCGTTTTGCTTGTTCGGTTCGGATTGGATGGCAGTTTCTGGCCAGTAGCACTCACTCACATGATCTTTGTTTTGCCCTATATGTTTTTGTCACTCAGTGCAGCTTTCCGTCAATTTGATGTTCGATACTTAAAAGCCGCAGCGAGCCTTGGGGCGACGCCCAATGAAGTCTTGTTCAAAGTTCGTTTGCCGATGTTGCTCAAGCCCGTGCTTTTCGCAGCTGCGCTCGGTGTGGCAATTTCAATCGCACAGTACCTGCCAACCTTGTTGGTAGGGGCAGGGCGTGTACCAACGATAACAACCGACGCCATTGCATTGGCGGCTGGCGGCGACCGTCGGCTAATCGGCATTTACGCGACAGTTCAAACACTTCTATCCTTCATTGGTTTTCTAGCTGCAGTTTTGCTGCCAAAGCTATTGTTCCCCAACAAAAAGTATTTCGGATGACTAAAACAGAAGTTGCACCAAAGAGCTTATGTCTGAATGACATCAGAATATTCCGCGATGGGGAACTGTTGCTTGAGCTGAATGTGGAAGTGCGCCCGGGAGAGATAACAACAATAATGGGGCCATCGGGTTCCGGAAAATCCACAGTTCTCAGCCTGATCTCCGGTTTTCTGCCGTCGAATTTCAGTTTTGAAGGTCAAGTGATGTTGGATGGTGTCGATATCTATCAACTCCCACCTTCCAAGCGCCAGATTGGATTGATGTTCCAAGACCCGCTTTTGTTTCCTCATCTGAATGTAGAAGATAACTTGATGTTTGGGCTGACGGCTGAAGGCAGCAAGGCTGAGCGCTGCGAGTTGGTCGCTAAAGCACTAGAAGCCGTCAACATGGCTGAACTTGGAGCACGTGACCCCATGACCTTGTCCGGTGGGCAGCAGTCGCGAATAGCGCTAGTGCGCGTTTTATTGTCTAATCCCAAAGCTTTACTGCTCGACGAACCATTCTCTTCACTTGATTCTGGGTTGAGGAACAAAGTTCGCAATTTTGTGTATCAACAAGCACGAGCAAAACAATTACCCACACTTTTGGTTACACACGACCAAGATGATGCGGCATTGATCGACGGTAAGATCATCAAATTGTGAAATTTTACCGCATGGTAAAACTCATTGATATTGTTCAGCATTGTTGTCGTATTTTACCTTTCGGTCAAAAACTCCTTGAAATTGACGCCCAGTCCAGCTAACCATTGAAGGAGCAAGCTGGCGTTTTTGCTTGCGGAGGAACTCATAAAGCGCTTGAATTAAAAACATCAATGGAAGCATCTCGGATCTATTGGATTTGGGATGTGAAACCATATGAAGACGTGACAAGGGAGACACTAATGACTGTACAAAACAAATTTTCTCGCAGTGCAAAAACTGTAATCGGTGCTGCAACATTCGCAGCGCTAATGTCAGGCGTAGCATTTGCTGATCCTGCTCTTATCTATGATGCCGCAGGCAAAAACGATAAGTCATTCAACGAGATGGCTTGGAATGGTGCTGAAGCTTATGCAAAAGCTACTGGCAACGCATACCGCGATCTAGAAATTCAAACTGACGCGCAACGTGAGCAAGCACTTCGTCGCTTTGCACAAGAAGGCGCTAACCCAATTGTGGTTCCAGGTTTCACTTGGGGTGAGCCAGTTTCAGTTGTAGCTAAAGAATTCCCTGATACACACTTCGCAATCATCGATATGGTTGTTGATCTACCAAACGTGCGTTCAGTTGTCTTTAAAGAGCAAGAAGGTTCATACCTTGTTGGCGCTTTGGCTGCGATGAAGTCTGAGTCAGGCACAATCGGTTACGTAACAGCATTTGATTTCCCATTGTTGCAAGCTTTTGGTTGCGGCTATGTTCAAGGTGCTAAAGCGGTAAACGCTGACATCACTGTTCTTCAAAACTTCATTGGTACAGATTTTGGTGCATTTAACGACATCAACACTGCTGGCGAAGTCGGCCGTTCACAAGTTGAGCGTGGCGCAGACGTAATTTACGCCGCAGCAGGTGCTGCTGGTGAAGGCGCGTTGCAAGCTGCATCAGACGCTGGCAAATACGGTATCGGCGTTGATAGCAACCAAAACTACTTGTTCCCTGGTCAAATGCTTTCATCAATGGTTAAGCGCGTGGACGTTGCAGTTCAAAACGCTTTCACTGATGAGCTAAACGGCACTTGGACTTCAGGTATTCAGGTAATGGGCTTGGCAGAAGGTGGCGTTAGCGCTGCTATGGATGAGCACAATGCAGCTTTGATTACTCCAGAGATGCAAGCTGCTGTTGATGACCTATCAGCCAAGATTAACTCAGGCGAAATCGTTGTTCACGATTACCGTTCTGACAATTCTTGCCCAGTATCATAATTTAGATCTGGGAACGGTAACTCGACATGGTTGAGAACCAAACAAACACAACTCAGCAGCCGGGAACGGCTGCTGAGTTATCACCCGCCATCGACCTCAAAGGCGTCTCCAAGTCTTTCGGTCCGGTTCAGGCGAACAAGAACATCCATTTGACGGTCAAGCGCAACTCGATCCACGGCATTGTGGGCGAAAACGGCGCGGGCAAGTCTACGTTGATGTCGATCTTGTATGGATTTTACACAGCCGACGCCGGTGACATTTTCGTTCACGGCGAAGAAGTAAAAATCAAAGATTCAAGTCATGCCTTGGAACTTGGCATTGGCATGGTTCACCAGCATTTTATGCTCGTGGAGAATTTTACAGTTCTAGAAAACATCATCCTTGGTGCCGAAGGCGACTATCTGCTTGCATCAAGTAAGGCTGCGGCGCGCGAAGAGTTGACGCGACTAGCTAATGATTATGGTCTTGAAGTAGACCCAGATGCGATTGTCGAAGATCTTTCAGTGGGTCAAGAGCAACGTGTTGAAATCCTAAAAGCATTATATCGTGGTGCAGATGTGCTCATCCTCGATGAGCCAACTGGTGTTCTAACGCCAACTGAAGCTGACCAGCTTTTCCGCATTCTCGAGCAGTTGCGTGACGAGGGTAAAACCATCATTTTGATCACGCACAAGTTGCGCGAAATTATGGCCATTACCGACACCGTGTCAGTTATGCGCCAAGGCACAATGGTAGGCACTGTGCCCACATCAGAGACGTCTCCTGATAAGCTTGCCGAAATGATGGTTGGGCGTCGGGTATTGTTACAAGTCGAGAAAACGGAAGCCACTCCAGGCGAAAAAGTTCTCGAAGTAGAAAACCTTTCGATTACCGATGATATTGGTGTGCCTCGTGTGAAGAACGTGTCGCTAGACGTTCGTGCGGGCGAGATTGTTGGTATTGCAGGTGTTGCCGGAAATGGTCAATCGCAATTGCTTGAAGCCATTTCAGGTATGTTTGAGCCACTTCTTGGCGAAATTCGCATCAACGGCAAGGCCATCAAGTTCGATGCAGACGGCGTTGCTGATGAAGTGCGCCGCATGGGTGTTGCTCATGTGCCAGAAGACCGGCACAAGATGGGCTTAGTAACCCAGTTCGAAGAATGGGAAAATTCTCTTCTAGGGTATGAAGATAGCGAAAAGTATGGCCCTGGGGTTATGCTTTCGATTGAGGATGCGCGTGCTGACGCTCAAAAACGCATCGAAATGTTCGATATTCGCCCACAAAACCCACGCCTTAAAACGGCAAACTTCTCAGGCGGCAATCAACAAAAGATTGTTCTAGCGCGTGAGATGGATCGGGACCTTGATGTTCTAATCGTTGGGCAACCAACACGGGGCGTTGATATTGGAGCAATTGAGTTTATTCACGAACAAATCATTGCCATGCGTGATCAAGGCAAAGCAGTTTTGTTGGTGTCGGTTGAGCTTGATGAAATTCGAGCACTATCTGACCGGGTCATAGTGATGTTTGATGGCGAAGTGGTCACAGAACTACCACCATCAGCGAGTGAAAAAGAATTCGGTCTGGCAATGGCAGGGCTTGACCCAGCTGATCAATAATTCGGGGAACTGTAATGAGTGCACGACAACCTTTGCCTGCTTGGGCAACAAATGTCTTGATGCCAGCAATGAATGTACTTTTGGCGTTTATTGTGGGCGGCTTGGCAGTTGCTGTAATTGGTGAAAACCCTCTAGAAGCTATGCGCGTTCTCGCATACGGAGCGTTCGGCACTGGCACCGGCTTGGGCTTCACACTTCATTTCGCGACCAGCTTTATATTTACCGGGCTTGCAGTGGCTGTGGCATTTCATGCTGGTCTGTTCAATATCGGTGGCGAAGGGCAGGCCTATGTAGCCGGCCTAGGTGCAATTGTCGTCGCGCTTTGGTTGGATCAAACAAACTGGGTGTTTGTGTTGGTTGGCTCAACTGTTGCGGCCATGACCTTAGGCGCGCTCTGGGCCATTATCCCTGGTTATTTGCAAGCGAAACGCGGTAGTCACATCGTGATTACCACCATTATGTTCAACTTCATTGCGTCCGCTTTGATGAGCTACATGCTCGCACAAGTTATCACCAATCCGGGTGCAAATGCTGAAACGCGCACGATCGCTGAAGGTGCACGGCTTCCATTGATGGCGGAATACTTTGATTTCTTCAAATACTCGCCACTAAACATCACAGTGATCTTTGGCGTTCTAGCGCTGATATTTGTCTATATTCTAATCTGGCGCACAAAACTTGGATTCAAAATTCGCACACTTGGTGCTAATCCAGACGCCGCTCGCTATGCAGGAATCTCAGCCCTCGCGATTATCATAATCGCAATGGCAATTTCCGGCGCTCTTGCTGGTCTTATGGCCGTCAACGAAGCTATTGGTGTGCAAAAGCGGCTAACGGTTGGTTATGTTCATGGATTTGGTTTCGTCGGAATTGCTGTGGCCTTTATGGGTCGTGCTCACCCCGTTGGAATAGCATTGGCCGCAATTCTTTTTGGTGCGCTTTATCAAGGCGGACAAGAATTAGCATTTGTTATGCCGAATGTGCCCAGTGAGCTTGTGGTTGTCATTCAGGCTCTTGTAATTCTGTTCTCTGGCGCAATGGACGAAATGTTTAAGCCAGCGCTTGAACGAATATTCCATGCGTTCCGATCGTCTAGTGGCGGTGATGACAGTCCAGATGCGAAGGGGGCGTAGCAATCATGTATAATGATATTATTCTCATTCTAGATTCTAGCGTTCGCTTGGCAGTTCCAATTTTGTTGGCCTGTTTGGCAGGCCTGTATTCTGAACGTTCTGGTATCGTCGACATTGGTCTTGAAGGCAAGATGCTTGGGGCTGCCTTTGCGGCTGCTGCTGTAGCAGCGCTGACTGGAAACGTTTGGTATGGAATGCTTGCGGCGATCGGCGTTTCAACAAGCATGTCGATGTTACATGCTTTTGCGTCGATCAATCTGCGTGGCAACCAACCGATCTCAGGTGTAGCGTTGAATTTCTTGGCATTGGGGGCAACAGCCTTTATCGGGCAAGCTCTGTTTAGGCGTGGCGGGTCGACACCTAACCTTCCAAAAGAATCTCGATTTGGTCCGATTGAATTGCCATTTGCGCAAGAGATTGGCCAAATCCCCGTAATTGGTTTGCTTTATGAGCAGCTAATTTCTGGACATTCGATTATTGTTTACTTCGCTTTCATAGCTGTACCGATTACGGCATGGGTTTTGATGAGCACACGGTTTGGACTTCGCCTTCGCGCGGTTGGTGAAAATCCAACAGCACTAGATACAGCAGGTATTTCCGTGTTTTTGCTGCGCTACCAAGCGCTAGCAATTACCGGCGTACTATGTGGTATCGCTGGCGCTTATCTTTCAACAGCTCAAGGTGCCAGCTTTAGTGAAAACATGACTGCTGGTCGTGGTTTTATTGCTCTTGCGGCTTTGATCTTTGCAAAGTGGAAGCCTTGGAATGCTCTGTGGACGTGTCTGTTGTTCGGTGCGTTGAGCGCTGCTCAAATCAGATTGCAGGGTGTTGAATTTCCAATCATCGGTGAAGTGCCGGTGCAGCTCATTCAGGCGGCGCCATACGTCTTAACAGTGATCTTACTTGCTGGATTTATCGGACGAGCAATTCCGCCGAAAGCTGTTGGACTGCCATACGTCAAGGAGAGATAAAATGGATGCGGTAACGCAAGCCCTTTACGATGCGGCCCAAAAGGTGCGCAAGCATGCACACGTGCCTTACTCGCAATTTCCTGTCGGCGCGGCGATCCTTGCTGATGACGGAAACATCTATGCAGGTTGCAACATTGAAAATGCAGCTTACCCACAGGGGTGCTGTGCTGAAGCCTCCGCTATTTCTTCGATGATTGGTTCAGGTGCACACAAGATCCACAAAATCTTTGTCATCGGCAAAGGTGTTGATCCGGTGACACCGTGCGGTGGTTGTCGTCAACGCATTCGCGAGTTTGCGACGACAGAAACCACCATCACTTGTACAGGTGAAGATGGCGATCCTAAAACCTATACAATGAATGAAATCTTGCCGGACAGTTTTGGCCCGGAAAGCTTGGAGGCCGTTAAATGAGCGTAGCTCAAGCAAACGCTGAGATCATTGCTGACCATGCTGGAACAGCGCCCATTGAAGTTGCCCTTGTTTTGGGCTCTGGCCTCTCAGGTGTAGGTGACTTACTGAACGAACGCGTAGCAATTGACTATAGTGAGTTGGTCGGTTTTCCAGTTGGTGGCGTTTCAGGGCACGGCAAGCAAATTCTTGTTGGCGAGCTGAATGGCAAAAGAACAGCAATTCTGACCGGCCGAGCGCATTTTTACGAGAATGGCGAAGCTGATGTAATGCGCGTTCCGTTGGAAACAATGCAGGCCGTAGGCGTACATACACTACTGCTCACGAATTCGGCTGGATCACTTGATGACGACTTGCGCCCTGGTGATCTGATGATGATCGGCGATCACATCAATTACAATGGGCGCAATCCGCTCATCGGCGAGCAAACAGACGATCGTTTCGTAAATATGGTCAACGCGTACGATCCACAAATACGTGATCAAGCAATGTCGATTGCAGACGGACTGTTTCTATCCCTTCGTGAAGGCGTTTATGCATGGTACTCTGGACCAACATTTGAGACACCAGCAGAAATCAGAATGATCAAAGGTTTCGGTGCGAATGCTGTGGGAATGTCCACAGTTCCCGAAGCAATTCTAGGACGATTTTTGGGCATGCGTGTTTGGGCATGCTCATCAATTACTAATATGGGTGCGGGACTTTCTGATGAAAATATTTCGCATCATCACACCAAAGAGATGGCGCTAAAAGGCGCAAAGAAACTCGAGCAGCTGCTTGAGAGATTGGTTGGGGAGTTATGACCCTTAAAGTAGTAGAATTGAATGCGCAGCATGCCTCGCATCAGCGCAACCCGGGGTTTGATTTAGACCTTGGTTGGTTGCGCCAAGTGCGCATGAACCGTTCAGCATTGGAGCGTCGCGCTTCAACAATCGGCACGCGCCGCTCCGTTAAGAAACAATGGCAAGCGGCTTGGCTATTGCGCGCGATCACAATGATCGATTTGACCACGCTAAATGGTGATGACAGTGCAGGGCGCGTTGAGCGACTTTGTGCAAAAGCTCGTCAACCTGTGCGGCCAGAAATTCTTGAGGCGCTTGGTGCACAAAGTGTCAAAGTGAACCCTGGCGCTGTTTGTGTTTATCACAACTTTGTCGCGACAGCTGTTGAAGCTCTTAAAGGCACCAACATACCTGTTGCTGCAGTTTCTACTGGTTTTCCAGCCGGTCTGACGCCGTTTGAAACGCGTGTTCAAGAAGTTGAAGCTTCAGTTGCCGCTGGCGCCAAAGAAATCGACGTTGTAATTGAACGCCACCATGTATTGAATGGTGATTGGCAAGCACTCTATGATCAAATGAAAGCGTTTCGCGCAGCATGCGGCGATGCTCATTTGAAGACTATTCTTGGAACAGGCGAACTTGCAACACAAACAAATGTTGCGAAAGCATCATTGGTTTGCATGTTGGCAGGCGCTGACTTCATCAAAACATCGACCGGTAAAGAGAAGGTCAACGCTGACCTGCAGACTTCGTTGTCGATGATCCGCATGATCCGCTGGTTCCATGAGGAAACTGGTATTGAGATTGGCTATAAGCCTGCGGGTGGCATTTCAAAAGCCAAAGACTCGCTGACCTATATGGCGTTGATCAAAGAAGAGCTTGGTAACAATTGGCTCCAGCCGCATTTGTTCCGCTTCGGCGCCTCAAGTCTTTTGACCGACATTGAACGACAATTAGAACACAGTGCGACCGGACGCTATGCTGCCGATTATCGCCAACCGATGGTTTAGGGCGGGACAATGAACATTCCTGAGATTTTCAAAAACCTTGAATATGGTCCAGCTCCAGAAGATGCCGCACAGGCTGTTGATTGGCTTGAAGGTCACGGCCGCAAATTTGGTAGCTTCATTGACGGTGAATTCACCAAGCCAAGCAATACATTCGCTTCGACAAATCCTGCTACCGGTGAAGAGCTTGCTCAGGTAACGCAAGCCTCAAAGGCAGACGTGAATCGCGCTGTGAAAGCCGCACGTAAGGCAACTGGCCCGTGGCAAGCTTTGTCTGGATTTGAACGCGCAAAATATCTCTACGCAATTGCGCGTCAGGTTCAAAAACATGCGCGTCTATTCGCGGTGCTAGAGACATTAGACAATGGCAAGCCAATTCGCGAAAGCCGTGATTTGGATATCCCACTTGTGGCACGACATTTCTATCATCACGCAGGCTGGGCGCAGCACATTGAACGAGAATTCCCTGACCACGAGCCATTCGGGGTATGCGGACAGGTGATCCCGTGGAATTTCCCATTGCTAATGATGTCATGGAAAATTGCACCAGCCTTGGCAGCAGGGAACACGGTCGTTCTGAAACCTGCAGAGTTTACATCGCTTACTGCATTGCTTTTCGCTGAAATTTGCCGCGAGATCGATCTACCTGCGGGTGTTGTAAACATCATTACAGGTAACGGCGAAGTTGGATCTCAAATTGTTGAGCATGAAGACATCGATAAGATTGCATTCACAGGTTCAACAGGCGTAGGTAAGGCCATTCGCAAAGCAACCGCTGGCACAGGCAAAGGCCTGTCGCTTGAGCTTGGTGGAAAATCACCATTTATCGTTTTCGAAGACGCTGACCTAGATAGCGCCGTTGAAGGCTTAGTCGACGCGATTTGGTTTAATCAGGGCCAAGTCTGTTGTGCTGGTTCACGCTTGCTTATTCAAGAAAGCGTTGAAGAACGTTTCATCAAAAAATTGAAAACCCGCATGGCGACATTGCGTGTTGGCGATCCTCTCGACAAAGCAATTGATATTGGAGCGCTGATTGCACCAATTCAAATTGAGCGTGTCACAGATCTGATGAAAAAGGGCGAAGAAGAAGGTGCTATCAAATATCAACCGGATGGCGACATGCCAACGAACGGTTGCTATATGAAGCCAACTTTGTTCACAAATGTTAGTCCTGCAAACACAATCGCCAGTGAAGAGATTTTCGGTCCAGTTTTGGTTGCAATTAGCTTTCGCACGCCAGACGAAGCCGTGGGGCTTGCCAATAACTCTCGCTACGGTCTGGCCGCAAGCGTTTGGAGCGAGAACATCAATCTCGCACTCGATATTGCGCCACGTGTGAAGTCGGGCATTGTCTGGATCAACTCAACCAATCAGTTTGATGCGGCTTGCGGCTTTGGTGGCTACAAAGAAAGTGGCTTTGGTCGTGAAGGCGGCAAAGAAGGCATGGGCGCATATCTCAAGCCATCTTGGGAAACCAAACTCAAAGCGCTTCCTGCAACACCCAAACCAAAAGCGCCCAAGTTGTTTGAGACTGACGGAATTGACCGCACGGCGAAACTCTATGTTGGTGGCAAGCAATCACGTCCCGATGGTGGTTATGCGCGCGGCATCACATCACCAGACGGAAAGCTTGTAGCTGAAGTTGGCGAAGGCAATCGCAAGGACATTCGCAATGCTGTTGAAGCAGCGCGCGGTGCTTTGGGCTGGGGTAACAAGACAGCACACCTACGCTCTCAAATCCTATACTACATGGGCGAGAACCTAGACTATCGTAAATCCGAATTTGCCGATCGTATTCGGGCCATGACAGGCGTGAGTGCGGCAGCAGCCAAAAAAGAAGTCGATCAATCTATTGAGCGTTTGTTTGCGTTTGGCGGTTGGGCTGACAAGTTTGACGGCGCGGTACACAATCCACCTGTACGCAGCATGGCAGTTGCCATGGTGGAGCCTATTGGGGTGATTGGCATAACTGCTCCTGATGAAGCGCCATTGCTTGGCGCAGTCTCATTGTTTGCACCTGCGATCGCGATGGGTAATACGAGTGTACTTGTTCCATCAGAGCATGCGCCTTTGGCAATGACTGATTTTTATCAGATTTTGGAAACATCGGACTTACCCGGCGGTGTGCTAAACATCGTTACGGGTGAAAAAGAAAGCCTGACAAAAACACTGGTTGAGCATGACGGCGTAGACGCACATTTCTATGTGGGCGATGCGGCCGGTGGCAAGAGTGTTGAAGAAATGTCGATCCACAATCTGAAGCAAACTTGGACCAACAAAGGCAAAGCCATTGATTGGTCGGACAAGACCGTTTGTGAGGGCGAATACTTCCTGCAACGATCAACACAGGTCAAAAATGTCTGGGTGCCGTACGGCGCATAAGAGGTAGAGATATGGTGTTTTTGCCACAAGAAGTTATCGCGAAAAAGCGCGACGGCGAGCGTTTGTCGAACGATGAAATTGCGGCCTTCATTCAAGGCATGACAAGTGGCACAGTCAAACCTGAGCAAGCTTCGGCATTTGCTATGGCGGTCTTCTTCCAGCAAATGGATATCGAAGAGCGCATCGCTTTAACTGAAGCCATGCGTGACAGCGGCGAAGTGCTGGACTGGTCTGACTTTGATGGTGCGATCCTAGACAAGCATTCCACTGGCGGCGTTGGCGATAATGTATCGTTGATGCTTGCTCCCATTTGGGCTGCCGTTGGCGCTTATGTGCCAATGATTTCTGGGCGTGGTTTAGGCCATACCGGTGGCACACTGGACAAATTTGACGCGATCCCCGGCTATTCAACGAGCCCGGACAACGCATTGTTCCGCAAAGTTGTGCGCGAAGCTGGTTGCGCAATTATCGGTCAGACTGCTGACTTGGCCCCTGCAGACAAAATGATGTACGGCATTCGCGACGTTACCGCCACAGTGGAGAACGTCTCTCTTATTACGTCGTCAATCTTGTCGAAGAAGTTGGCAGCCGGATTGGACGCATTGGTTCTTGATGTAAAAGTGGGCACAGGCGCTTTTATGAAATCAGCGCAAGATGCCGACGAGTTGGCAAGCAGTTTGGTTCATGTCGCCAACGGCGCAGGCGTGAAAACTTCAGCCCTTATCACGGATATGAACCAGCCTTTAGCAAGTGCTGCTGGAAATGCGGTTGAAGTGCGCAATGCGGTTGAGTTTTTGACAGGTGCTCATCAGGATCCTCGCTTGTTGGATGTGACCATTGAGCTTGCTGCTCTTGGCTTGGGCCTTGCTGGTATTGAAGCCGATATGGATGTAGCGCGAGCGAGTTGCTCAAAAGCCCTAAACAGTGGCGCTGCTGCTGAAAAGTTTGGCAAAATGGTTTCACTCTTAGGTGGGCCCACAGACTTTGTGGAAGCCCATGAAAACTATTTGCCTAATGCACCAATCATTCGGGATGTGTTTGCGGAGCAAGCCGGAACTGTTTCGGGCATTGATGCGAAAAATGTTGGAATGGCAGTCGTGGTTTTGGGTGGCGGCAGAACAGCCCCAACTGACAATTTAGACTATTCTGTTGGTTTTGATCAGCTTGCACCAATTGGAGCGCCATTAGACAATAGTTCGCCAATAGCGCGTATCCATGCAGCAGACGAGAGTTCTGCAACTGAAGCGGAAAAACGTCTTCGTAATTCGTACAACGTTGGCGAACAGGTTTCTGAAGAGCAATTGCTTCACGGTTTGATAACTGGCTAGCTGCCAAGACGCGATGAGTTGAATAATTGAAGGAGGCGTTCATGCCCCGAGCGATTTTGTGTGTACTCGATAGTTTCGGCATAGGCGGTGCTCCCGATGCAGCTGCATTTGGTGATGAAGGCTCAAATACGCTGGGGCACATCGCCGAAGCATGCGCTGACGGGGGCGGAGACCAAGAAGGCCTTCGTGCTGGACCGTTGCTATTGCCAAATCTGGATATGTTGGGATTAGGCCAAGCAGCCAAAGCAGCTTGTGGTTCGCTGCCTGTCGGGTTTTCAGGGGAGCACAAAGCAGGTGTGTGGGCAAACGCCGCCGAAGTGTCTAAAGGGAAAGACACACCTTCCGGCCACTGGGAAATAGCTGGAGTGCCGGTGAAGTTTGACTGGGGATACTTTCCAGAAACTCAACCAACCTTTCCCAAAGAACTGACAGACGAGTTTATACGTCGAGCAAATCTCCCAGGAATTCTTGGTGATAAGCATGCCTCTGGCACGGTGGTAATTGCGGAGCTTGGCGAAGAGAGCATCAAAACTGGAATGCCGATTTGCTATACGAGCGCTGATAGTGTTTTTCAAATTGCAGCGCACGAAAAACATTTTGGGCTGGACCGGCTTTATGAAATCTGTGAGATCGCATTCGATTTGATGGGCCCCTACAATATCGGGCGCGTGATCGCGCGGCCATTTGTGGGCGAGGACGTGGAAAGCTTTGAGCGGACCGGTAATCGACGTGACCTGTCGGTTCTTCCCCCGGAACCTACGCTGCTAGACAGAGCCAAGGACAATGGACGCCAAGTTCTTGCGGTTGGCAAAATATCAGATATCTACGCCGCGCAGGGTGTTACTCACAAAATCAAAGCCAATGGTAATGCAGCTCTTCACGATGCGACTTTGGACGCTATGGAAATGGCACGTGACGGTGATTTGATATTCACCAATTTCGTTGACTTCGATATGTTATATGGCCACCGCCGTGATGTCCCAGGTTACGCCGCGGCGCTTGAGGAGTTCGATCGGCGCTTGCCTGAGATTGTCGCCAAGATGAACCATGATGATTTGTTGGTGTTAACAGCAGATCATGGTTGCGATCCAACTTGGCAAGGCAACGATCATACGCGCGAACAGGTACCTGTATTGCTATTTTCCCCAAGTTTAGCGGTGGGAACTGGCGGCGCGAGATCGACTTTTGCGGACATTGGTGAGACAGTAGCGAAATGGCTGGAATTGCCAGCCGGTCCGCACGGCAAAGCATTTATTTAGATCAGGATCATAAAATGGAAAATGTAACGGTTGTCGATCATCCGCTTGTTCAACACAAGCTGACGATCATGCGCAATAAAGACACTTCAACGGCTAGCTTTAGACGCCTTTTGCGTGAGATTTCTCATTTGCTTTGCTACGAGATCACACGTGACCTTGAACTCGAAGATATCGCTATTGAAACGCCAATCCAGCCAATGAAGTCGCCAGCTCTTAAAGGTAAGAAACTGGTGTTCGCTTCAATCTTGCGTGCTGGTAACGGCCTGCTTGAGGGTATGCTTGATCTGGTGCCATCAGCTCGTGTTTCTCACATCGGTCTTTACCGTGACCCTGAAACACTCGAAGCAATTGAATACTATTTCAAAGCGCCATCTGATGTTGAAGATCGTTTGGTTCTTGTTGTTGACCCAATGTTGGCGACTGCTAACTCGGCGGTAACAGCTGTTGATCGTATTAAGCGCCGTGGCGCAAACAATCTGCGTTTCTTGTGCCTGCTAGCGGCACCAGAAGGCATTAAAAACTTCCAAGCAGCTCACCCTGATGTGCCTATCTATACAGCTGCGATTGATGAGAAGCTGAATGAAAAAGGCTATATCGTTCCAGGTCTGGGCGATGCTGGCGACCGGATGTACGGCACCCGCTAATCAATATGGGTGACGCACAAACGTCACCCAACTCACCATTTTATTCAGTCGGCTGTAATGGCAGTCCAAAATCGATGAGCTCTGAGCGTAATTGATCAGGGTGCTCAAAATGTATAGCTTTCATCCCGATATGACGCGCGGCGACTACGTTGGGATAACTATCATCGATGAACACACATTGATCAGCTGCTAGGCTATAACGATCCAAAAAGCAGTGGTAGATCCGGTAATCAGGTTTGATCAGCTTCTCATTGCCAGACACAACGATCCCGTCGAAACGTTTTAGATAATCCCACTTTTCAAACACTTCGTGGAATTTTTCTTTTGAAAAGTTGGTAATTGCAAAAGTAGGAATATCTGCTGCAATTAGCTCATTGTGGATATCAATTGTTCCCTGATAGAGCTGTTTCACCATCTCGTGCCAACGTTTGTCGTAGGCCAAGATTTCATTGAAGTATTTCGGAAATTGATTGGTTTTCTCGTGAACGCCTTCGCTATACAGCTTGCCAGCGTCAAACTCTAAGTTCCAAAGGCTGTCACAAACATTCTCATGGAACCACTTTGCGTCTTCCTCTGTTTCAAACAGCTTGCGGAAAAGATACATTGGGTCCCAGTCGATGAATACACCGCCAAGGTCGAATACTGGAATGAGATGGTCGTTCATTTTAGGCCTTCACAAATGGTTGTGATCTAGCCCTAATTGATCGTAATTTCGGCGTCAAACCGTGGGCGGTAGTAATATGTCTTTTGCAGGACCACACCCGATGTGAATATGTAATCCAGCGCGGGTTGCCAAACGTTTGAGGCTTCTCCCACAATTAGATGACTTTCTTTTGACAGCGCTGCCATTTGTGGTGGGATAACAAGCACGGAATTTCTGGCATGTTCAACGCCCCCGTTGAAACCCTCACTCCAGCGAACAGTTGCTTTGCCATCTTCGTCAACGTAGACGCCGGTGACTACCTGTTTAAGAGAGCCTGATGGGTAGGGGCGCATGGTGAATTCTGCCGCTTCAAAATAGTCTTGCAGGATTGAGTTTTGCAGCGTTCCATCAGCGCGGGCGACAAGATCGCCCACTGTTCCAGCAACAACCGCAACTTTGCGGTCCATCGTGATCAGTGTGCTCACTTCCGCGGTGCCAATATATGTGAACAACAAAACTGGCAATATAAGTGCAAACTCAACAGCGGCAACGGCGCGTTCGTCGCGGGCAAATAGAGCCAAAGCCTTTTTGAAGAGTTTTTGTGCGGACATGTGCATACTAGTTTTAAAATGGTTCATTCATGAATACCCTTGCAGACGTCATGATTAGTGATCCGTCGCCGTACTCGGCATAACTAAAGCCTTCGAATTGTAGCACAGTCGACCACTTATAGAATGCTTCAACCAGAATGACCTCACGTCCACGCCCGGCACTGAATTGCTCCGATAAGTCCCAGTCGCCGTTCTCGTCAACAGGGTCGGTTGTATCAGCCGCGGCAAAACTGGCGATGGGTCGTACACGAAGCTTAATGCTGTCACATGTGAATAGACCAAATGTATGATCGCAAATTCGGTCTCGAAAATCGCTCTCTTCGAATTCAGCAGCCTCGCCCGTCCTTATAGCGCGTGCAGCGTCATCAACGGCGCTATCGAAGACTTGGCTTGCAAGAAGAATAAGTCCTGTTTCCAGAATAGCAACAATTAGTCCAAAGAATGGCACTGCGAGTAAACCAAACTCAATTGCTGTAACACCTTCGTCTTGATGAACGAAGCGTGAGAGTTTCTTACTCAGCATTTCTCTTAGATTGTAAACAGACGCCAATTTTCAGCCTTACCGAACATTTTGCGAACAAGTCTAGGACATGCGAGTGTCAATTCTCTTGAAGAATTGCATCAAATACTCCGAAATGCTCGGCGTGTCTTATTCTTGGCCGACAGATGCGGCCGAAGCGAGGCTTTGAACGACCCCATCAACGAACTCTGGATTGTCCCCACCAATTGCCATGGGCTGGCAATTTGGAGCACAAGACATTGAGTTCTTGTTTTCGCCCTTAAACACAGTGACGAGCGCTGCGCTATCCGCACCGACATTTATGATCAAGTCGGCGATAGGGTTCCCGGCAGCGTCAAGTGCAATAAGATTGGTTGACCCATATCCATTGCCCGTCAGAACTAAAGTTCTCGGATCCTGAATTGTCGCATCAGCGATGACGGGATTTCCCACTACTACAGTAGAAGCGTCAGCAGGCAAACGGAGTATCCGAGCCATATTCATATTGACACTCACGTAGTCACCACCCATGTCCGCCGCAAA
>Ga0315336_1000856_pt1 | contig 70052 bp, 52 predicted proteins | sample ASW5metaG_FD_204512 | JGI IMG/M metagenome (GOLD analysis project Ga0315336, IMG submission 204512) | Ammonia-oxidizing marine archaeal communities from Monterey Bay, California, United States - ASW #5 | ecosystem: Environmental > Aquatic > Marine > Intertidal zone | place: USA: California... | reverse complement strand
CCATTTCCTTGGCGAACTCCTCATTTCTTGCGAGTAGCTCTTGCAGTACTGTTTTAGCCTCCCCGAGAATGTCCGGTGCGACCCCATCCGCTAGGTCCACCAAGTCCAATGGGTCAGTCGTGTAGTCAAAGACTTCCGCTTCGCCACTTGCCTGGAAGATGAATTTACGTCCGCCGTAGTAGAGCGCCTTCCGTCCATCAAGATCGCTGAGTTCTGATAGCACCGTGTGCGGAGTGGCAGTGCCCTCAATTAGGCCTACGAGACTTGTGCCGCCAACTTCTTGGGACGTTGCGAGTCCAAAGTGCTCTTGGAGAGTCGGAAGTATGTCGATGAGCTGGGCAGGAGCTGAGATTCGTTGGCCTGCGTGTTGGCGGCTGGGAAACTTAATAATGAGTGGCACTCGAATCAGTTCGCTGTAGAGGAGGTTTTCACCATGTTCAAAATAGTTGTGTTCTAGGAAGGCCTCACCGTGGTCGGCGGTTACAATGATTAATGTGGAATCGTAGAGCCCGGACTCCTTTAAATAACGCACCACGTTACCGAGGCGGTCGTCGACTCCGAGTAACTCACCGTCATAGAGGCCAACTAGCTCCTGGACATTTTCCTGGGTGAGTCCATCACTGCTTGCACGCCTTCGAATCTCCTCGCCCCCGGCTGCAGATTGCATCAGGCGCGTCATCGGCCGCTCAGAGAGGTCATCGTTGAAGATATCGAGATGATCCTGTGTTGTGTACGGAAAGTGCAGGTCCAGTAGATGCAAATAGGCGAAGAATCGACGATCACCTAACTGATTGACCCAAGCTTCAAAAAATTGCTCTACCTCTGGGTCATGGAGTCCTGATTCATACACGTCAAATCCTTGAGCAAATCCGAGGTGAGCAGGCAAGTGTCCTTGGTTGACGAAGCCTCCAGTGGCGAATCCTCCACGTGACATGTGCTCGGCTAAGGTCGTGAACTCTTCCACCATCACGTGGCCGGTGGGTATGCTGCCATCGTCTTCAATCCTTCCACCGAGACGACCATCAGTAATGAGATGTTGGGATAAATAGGTGCCGGTAAAGAGTGAGACGATTGATGGCTTGGTCCAATTCGACTGCGAGATAGCCTGTTCAAAAAGTACTGCGTCGATTGCCAAGGCATCGAGATTTGGAGTTGTTGAGCGCGAGTAGCCGTAGGCGCCAATGTGATCTGCTCGAACACAGTCGAGTAATAAAATGACGACGTTCTGAGTGTTTCGGCGGAGGACGTGTACGGCGGAACTGGCGTCTTGTGATTGATCGGACACCGGTGAACTGGGCCCTGGTCGACACGCTGCAATGACTGAAATGACGCACGCTAAGACGACGACCGATCGTCGTCGCGTTGGAGGGAACTTCCACATCCTTTCAACTATAGTTTCACCTTCGTCACGGCTCAAGGGTGCCGTGGTTTCGTAGCCCGTAGGACAGCAAATGATTCACGACGCCACACGATTTCAACCTTGAACCCTACGCTGCGCAACATCTCTACCTCTTGGTCCAAGGGAAAGTAGCGGTCTTCCTTTGCCCATGCCGAGAGGTGGTCGTTTGCATCCCGGGAGGAATAATGCCCTTCCAAGTGGCGTATCCATGCCTGCATGGTCGATGCGTGTAGGTCTGGGTGGGACGGTGGCATGCAGTCGACCGAGACCATTGCCCCGTCAGCGTACAAAGCTTCCATGCACCGTTGATACAGTCGAACTTTCAATCCACGAGTCTTGATGTGGTGAAGTGAGAAGGCTGCCGTGATGTAGTTGGCGCGTGGCAGGGCTCCGCGTGTAAAACTCTTTTTCTTAAGTTCGACGCCTGGTCGCTGCGTTGCACGCAACCGTTGAGCCGCAACAGCGAGCATCTCAGAATCCGTATCGAGTCCAATCAGTCGACCCGCTGGAACAGCTTCCAGGCAAAGTTTGGCGAGGGCACCTGTGCCGGTTCCAAGGTCGACGATTAATGGAGAAGTGAGCCGCGGCTGGAGTGCGCCAGCAGCGACTGAGAGCATCTCTCGGTAGTAGGGAATGAAGGTATGAATTTTCCGATCGTATTCGGTAACCCGAATTCGTAAATGACTAGCAACGGACATCAGGATATCCACATAGTAAGGCCACAGATTTGACCGAAATAACGATCACTGCCGTGTCATGCAGACGATGGAGGCTCTGGTGGTTTACCGTTCACCGCAGGTGTCTGCGGGAAGATTATGGACATCAGCCAGAGCAGCCCAGCGATAACCAGAACTAGCGCTCCCCACTGCAGGACGTTTGTCACCAGTGAAAGATTCCACTGAGGTGACTGGAGTGACAGGTCAAACAGGGCTAGCGCGCTCGCGCGCTCGCTCATCCAATGCCACCCTGTATGAGCCACCAATGCTGACAGGAGGACGGCGCCGATACGCTCCGGCACTACGCGGAATAATAAGCCGAGCGCTGGGATCAGAACCACGAGGACCATTAACTGACCTAACTCGACCCCAACGTTGAAGGAAAGAAGGGACATCAATAGGTGGGGGCCAGCAAACTGAAGCGTTTCACGCAGGGCGAATGAGAATCCGAATCCATGAACAAGGCCAAATCCAAAGGTGATTAACCAGCGACGGCGGAGCTTCACCCCGACGATGTTTTCCACTGCCATGTATACGATCGAGAGTGCTATCGCCGTTTCGACAAGCGGTGGAAACCATGCTGCGGCTGGTGCGAGGTCGAACGCGGATGCAATCAACGTCACCGAATGGGCCACGGTGAACGAAGTCACAATAGCAACCAACGGGCGAAGACGTCTAAATGGAATTACGAGACAGGCTAGGAAGAGTAAATGGTCAATTCCGTCGAGGATGTGTTCAAACCCGAGGGCCACGAATCGGAAAGCCGCTTGGTGCCACCTCGGGTCGAGTCTGACTAAACCGGGATTTCCTAAATACTCGAACGGGCGTACGGTGCCGTTGGGTAATACAAGGCGTAAGACCGTGACGGTTCGTAGGCCTAATCGCGCGAGGGTTAAGTCCGTTGAAAAATTGGACTGGTCGGAGCTAATCGGATATTCGAACATCACGTCGAGCAACCCATTTTCAAAGTAAACGTTTGTTTCATTTGACAATGGCTGCTGTGTGATACGTGCCAAGGCTTCGTTGTAGGTTGCGAACGAGCGGTCGGTTGGGTGCGATACCTGCACAGCAACGAGCTCCTGGCCAGTCAGTAGGGTGTCCTCTTCATAGACGTTCAACTCGTCGCCGACCCAAACCATAATCGCGTCCCGCAACATCGACTCCGCTGCCTCAACATCGATGTATCCTTCCTCGCGCTGGGGGAAGTTAAAGTCCTGCATCGCAACGAGCGGTACACGGATTAGCATTCGTAAGCGCTGGCCCTGAGCCTTGACGATCGCCTGAACGGTGACGTCAGCGGGAATGTCGTGGGTCGATATGGTGGCCGGTTGTAAGAACAGGAAGCCGCCGACCAGAAACACCAGGATTCCGAACCTCCGTTCAGGCCGAGGGGGCACTGAGGGTGAGTGACTGTAAAACATTGAAGACAAATAAGATAAGCAGTGTCCCAAGTGCTTGGGACGCGAGAATTGAGGGCAGAAACGGCGAACTAAGGAAATTGGGTGCATTCGAGCGGATCGCCAGTATACTTGATGCCCGCTGTCGCTAGCGGGCCTTGGGGTTATCCTTGGTCCGGTGGGTCGGCAGGGTAGAGATTGGATCTTCGCAAGGGGAGGACTGGATGAAGCGGAATCAGAAGCTTTTGGTCGGGGCGTCATTGGCCACGCTCCTCATTGTGCTTGGGTGTGGTCAAGCTATGGTTGACGAGGAGGCCCCGGAAGAGGCCCAGGGCCAGCAGGTGCCGATGTTTGAGGTCGATCCGCTGTGGCCGAAGAACTTGCCGAACCATTGGCTGATGGGGCCGACGATTGGTGTAGATGTTGATTCGCAGAATCATATTTGGGTGGTGCATCGGAACACCCCGGACCAGTTCGTTGCGCGAACCGAAATCGGCTTGGCGCAGGACCCACCGCTGGCCGAGTGCTGCCAGCCTGGTGACCCCGTTCTTGAGTTCGACCAGGAGGGGAACCTCGTCGGATCCTGGGGTGGGCCTGGCACGGAGACTTCTGATGAGTACGTGTGGCCGATATCGAACCACGGGATCACCATTGACCACATGGACAACGTGTGGATCGGTGGGAATGGCGGTGCTGACTCGCATGTCCTCAAGTTTACGCGTGACGGCACCTTCATCAAATCATTCGGCGTGTTTGGTGCCCGTCAGGTTGGTGAAAGCGATGGTCGGCCAGTCTTTGAGCGTGACAGCCATGATCAGGAAAGTTTCGGGCGTGTCGCGAAGATCGGCATCGATGCTGAAGCGAACGAAGCATATTTTGCTGACGGTTACTTCAATAAGCGGATCGCTGTAGTCGATATGGATTCGGGCGAGATGAAGCGATATTGGGGTGCATACGGCAATCCGCCTGACGATTCGGTTGACCTCGGTCGATACTCTCCCGATGAGGCGGAGCCAGCAACTCAGTTCCGCGGGCCAGTGCATTGTTCGGAGATTTCCAATGATGGCCTCGTATATGTTTGCGACCGCGCGGCAGATCGCATTCAGGTCTTCCAGAAGGATGGGACGTATGTGACTGAGTACATCATTGCTCCGGCGACCATGTCTCAGGGGTCGACTTGGGACATTGACTTCTCACCGGATGAAGAGCAGACCTTCCTCTATCTTGCGGATGGCCAGAACATGAAGGTTTACATCATCCTGCGCGAGACCATGGAAGTTCTAACGGCGTTCGGTGATGGTGGGCGGCAGCCAGGCATGTTCTTTGCCGTGCACAGTATTGCTGTTGATTCGGATGGCAATATCTACACGACAGAGACCTACGAAGGTTCTCGCATCCAAAAGTTCGTTTATAAGGGAATGGGAAATATTCCCGAGGATGCCCAAGGTACAAATAGCCAAGGCGTTCTGTGGCCGAGCCAGTAGTAGCGGTTCGCCAGTGACAGTTTGACGGCCCGGGTATTCGCTGAAGCCGAATACCCGGGCCGTTTTTTTTGTTTGGTCACCAAGTCAACGTTCAATGTTGACGACCACGGTTCCAGCGTCTCCTGACAACCCGTAATAACTCAATCGGTACTGGTTGGACCGGTATGCCGGACCACCTTGGGGTGAGCCTGCCTTGAGTTGGCGGTTAATGTTGATGGTGCCTAGCGACAAGAGATGTCCGGGCTCCAGTTGCAGTCCGAAAGTTCGGAGGTGGTCTCTCAGCCACCTCACAACGGTGAGGGGCTGGTAATGTCCGTCTAACGTTCCCGAGCCGACTTCGGTTCCATGCTCGTCGTGAACGGCAAAGGTCATCGTGTTGAGCGTGTCAATCCACGCGTGCGTTGGCTCGATGGGGATTGGTTCTCCGGTGAAGGCGTATCGGCTGGTCATGTTAGTGACGATACTGCCGGTTGAACTCCGCTGGTTGTTCCTGAAGGCGGGGTCGGGAATTTCGATAAAGGGGATGACCGCGTCGAGGCTGGACAGGAGTTCGAGGTCCGTCTCAGCAGTGTTGATCGACTCGTCACCGACGCGGACGGCGAAGTCGGCCTCCAAAAAACCCCAGATTACATCGTTCGGAGCGATCGACGTACCGCTTGGACGTAGCATGCCTTCGAGTAGCACGCCACGGATTCCGTGTGCTGGAAAGTTGGGGTTCGGAGGTCCGGTATCATGTCCGCCGGTCTTGTAGCCAATGATCCGCCCAAGGTGTGGTTGAAGAGCCGTGATGAACTCCGCCTGCCAGCGGTAAGCTTCGACTTCCGTTAGATCGTAAATGAATGGGTCTAGTTCCTGAACGGTTAGAAACTGGTCTGCCATCCGTGCGAGGTCGGATGTGATGTCAGTCTCGCTGGACCCCGATGCTGCTGAATCCAAGGCATTCGAGGTTGGCGTGCAGGTGCCTAGGCATACGGTGCCTAAGCTCAAAACGATAGAGCCGACGAGTCGAGAAGAGTCGGTCATTTGATTCGAGAGGTATTACCTCAGCCCTGAGTCGGCATGTAGCGGTTGGCTCCGCCTAGACTACCGCAGCGTCAGGAATGTGCTTGTCGTCTAGGGCAGTTCCGATTCCTCGTGCTTCTCAGGCAAGGTCTGTAAAACGTCGCGCCACTGGAATTTCTCACCCATATCACGGACGTAATAGTCCATCCAGGCCATTTCACTGACCGCCTTAAGGAGGCGGTTGCGTGGGTCGGGGATGCCGTGGCTCTGTCCCGGGTACATGAACAGCTCAGTAGGAATACCCAGCTTCTTGAGTGCCATGTGGAGTTCAACCGACTGCGGGCTGGGCACCCGTGGATCGCCTTCAACCACGTGAATCATTGTGGGCGTTTTCGCATCCTTAATATATTTGAGTGGTGACTGGTCCCAGTACATGTCGAAATTGTCGTATAACAAATCGTCGCCTACATAGAACCGGCGGTTCCGTTGGACATCGCTTTGGGCATACATCGAAATCCAATTCATTGTGCCAGCCCCAGAGCTAATCGCCTTGAAGCGGTCGGTGTGGGTTAAGAGCCAATTCGACCAGTGTCCACCGGCACTCCACCCGAGAGCTCCCATGCTGTTACCGTCAACGACACCTTCGCTGATCAGATAATCGACACCGGTCATGATGTCGTCGTAGCCCAGCGTGAAGTAGTCACCAACGATGTCAGTGCGGTGGGCATTGCCGTAATTTCTCGAGCCTCTGTAGTTCGGCTTCAGAATAGCGTAACCACTACCAGCATAGACTTGGGCGTTATAGCCGCCGTTAAACCGAAGGACATCAGCCGAGGCCGGTCCGCCATGAATTGCCACGATGAGTGGATAACGCTGGCCTTCTCGGTATCCAACCGGCTTCACTAAGATTCCGCCAACAAGCTTGCCGTCGGTTGACCGCCAGTTAATCTCACTCTCCTCGCCAAGTGCGAACTCAGAAACTTGGGGGTTGGCGTCGACCAGTTGCACCCATGCGGACCGGTCAGCGACCTGGGTTACTTCCGGGACAGAAAAAACTGTTGGTGGAGTCTTCGGGTCAGAGTAGGCGATCAGAATCGTGTCCGTCTCCTCGTTTCGACTAACTCTGAGGGCGGCCCGCTCACTCGTAAGTTGCTTTACCTCGCCAGTGGCGATGTCTAGGGCATGGAGCTGTGTGGTTACCTTAACGCCGTGGTTGAAGTAGATGGTGTCGCCGTTATTGGACCAGAAATCTATACCTACGCTACCGTCAAAGGCGGCACCAAGTTTTCGAAACGAGCCGCCGCGGTCGGTCACCTCACGAATATAGACACGACTATCCGTCATCGTGTAGCGACTCATATCGTCTGGGCCAGAAAACGCAACCCACCGACCGTCGGGTGAGATGCTAAGGTCACTTTCAGCGATCTCAAAGTTTTCGGTGAGCCGTTCAATGTGTTCAGTGGAGAGTTCAAGTAGATACTGATCCGCATAGAGGCGCGAAGCCGTGATGTTGCGTTCGTAGCGTTCTGTCGATCCACCCACAAAGGTTGCCCATTGGCCATCAAGGGAGAGTTCAAAATCGGTCACGCTGGCGTCGGGAAGATTGGTCAACTGTCGCACGCTCTGCGAGGCCAAGTCGGTTACCCATAGGTTGGAAAACGGTGTGACTGCATTCTTGATGTCGACTGTGAAGTTCTCTTCACGACGGCGCACGTCATCTTCGTCCCGAAAATTCTGGCGAATAAAATAAATACTCTGGCTGTCCCTGGCCCATGTCCAGTCTTCAATGCCTGCTTCTCCGTCTGTCACCTGGTCGGCGTCAGCCAGGAAGAGGTCATCTACCGGAAGTCGATAAAGTTGCTCGAGCCCGACTTCGCCACTCCGATAGGCCAACCATGTGCCGTCGAAGCTGAAGGCGAAGTCAGCTACACCTTTTTCGACATTCGTGATCTGGCGGGCCTCTCCTCCGTCAGGCCGCATGAAATACAGTTGGTTGACAGACTCGGTTACGGGTGCGTCTCGGTCTGACGCGAACACGAAGAAACTGCTGTCACGAGACCATTGAGGAGAACTTTCATTATCATCCGTTGTGAATGTCATCTGCCGGTTTGATGGCAGGCCACCAGACATCAAGACGAGATGAATATCAACCTGAGACGTATCCTCTTGCCAGTCCGGCGTTGAAATGGTGTAGAGCATCCATTGGCCGTCTGGGCTGGGTGTCCAGGAACCTGGCCGAGCAAGCTCTTGCACGTCGAGAAAGGTCATCGGCCGTTGAGTCTGGGCTGATAGGGGAGCGGTGGTGACCGCCATCAAGAGTAAGACAGAGATGAGCATGGGAGTGCGTTGAGCCGGCGATACGACTGAAAACTGCATGGTTGCCTCGTTTCGCAAATGGTATTGGACGGTAAGATTATATCGGGTGGGACTTCTTATTGAACCTAGAGTCCGGCACGGTAGTTATGCCACAGTTCGATCAGTTCAGACGAGACTTGAGGATAGACCCCTGAGAGGTCAGTTGATTCCCAGGGGTCTTCGAGCAAGTCATAGAGCTGCCAGGCTGATTGACTGTCGGGGTTTTCATTCGCTGACTCTCGCACGATCTTCCAGTCTCCTCGTACTAAAGCAGCACGTTCGTCCGAGGTCATCCAGGGGATGACGTCGGATTCATCGTGAACTGGAGCCGCGTTGCCCCTAGCCCGTTCCCAGAAGGATCGCCCTCGGATGGGGAGGACGGGCTTGCCCTGAAATTCGATTCCGGGGTGTACCGACCCGGCGATTTCCAGGAGAGTCGGGAGCACGTCCATCACTGTTAGGTAGCCGCGGTCAATGTTTCCACCTTGTGGAATCGACCTGTGGCGTAGGAAGGCTGCCGCCCGTGTACCCCCTTCGTAGAGTGAACCTTTGACGTTTCGAAACGGAGCTGTGGTGGCCTCGGCCCATCCCCGGCCGATAGCGACGAACGATCCCTCATTGCCCATATTGGACAAGCTGTTATCCCAATCTGTGCGGGGTATCGTTCTTGGGCGGAAACTCGAGTCGCTGCCGGACGCGCCGTTATCTGAGAAGAAAAGAATGACGGTGTCTTCGAACTGGTTACTGGTCTTTAGGTAATCCACCATGCGACCGACATGGAAATCCATGTTTTCGACCATAGCGGCATAGAGTTCCATGGCTCGCGCCTGCTGACGTTGCGACTCGGAGTCCAGGCTCTCCCACGCGGGCGCGACGCCAATGTAGTCGTTAACACTGGTGGTCTCTGGGATGATTCCGAGTTCCCGAGTGCGATTGATGCGGTCTGCACGGAGCACATCGTATCCCTCGTCATAACGCCCCACAGCCTGGTCACGCCAGTCCGTCGGTGCTTGCAGGGGCCAGTGCGGTGCTGTGAACGCTAGGTAACCGAACCAGGGTTGTTCTGCGTCTTCTCCGTCACGCAATAATTCAATGAGCTTGTTCGTATAGAGTTCAGTTGAGAACCAATCATCTGGAAGTTCGACGACTTGACCGTTTTCACGATAAGCAACGATGTCAGAGGGAAAGTTGCTCGCACCCAAGTGATTATCGCCGGCGCGGACCAGCGCATACGAGGCGTCAAAACCTCGGGCAGTAGGACTTTGTTCGTGTTCATGTCCTAGGTGCCACTTCCCAGCCATATAGGTGCGGTAGCCCGCATCTTGGAGGAGAGCAGGCAGGGGCGCAATGTTGTTCGATAATACCGCCTCCACTGAACCTGTAACACCCGCCTCGCGATTCGTTACTCCCGACATGAGCATGGCTCGTGTTGGCGCGCAGCTAGGTGCGGCGTGGAAGTTAGCAAAGCGAACCCCGTTCATCGCCAGCGCATCCAAATTAGGCGTGGGGATTTCGCTACCGAACGACCCTATATCGGTATAGCCCATGTCATCCGCAACGATGAGTAAGATGTTCGGTCGCGTCTTCGAGGTGTCAGGGGTTCTCTCCGACCCGTCTTCACGAATGGAATCTGTAAATTGACAGCTCGAAAGAAAAACCATGGATACGAGCGTTGCAGCAAGGGATGGGTAACGGATAAGTGTCAGGTTTCTTGGCATGGGCGATACCAAAGTGGAGGTCATACGAATTATATAGAAGGACCGTGGGAATGAGCGTGACTCGACGACGAGGTAGATAACCGCGTAAGCTCAGTGCTGATTGGCCTATGTATTTCTGCTATCTGCTTCACTGTGCCGATGGGTCTCTCTACACTGGTGTGACGACGGATCTGGAACGCCGCCTCCGAGAGCATAATGGCACTGGGGGCGCCCGATATACTTCGGGTCGACGCCCTGTTCGGCTAGCATGGCAGGAAGCTCACGTCGATCGGTCGTCAGCGCAACATCGAGAGGCTGAGATTAAAGGGTGGAGTCGCAAACGGAAACTGGCGTTGGTCCGCAACGCGACAGACTAAAGTAAGCCGGTGCCGAGATAGGTCTGAGCTTTATGTCCGATAATCGTGTGGCGATTGTTACTGCGGCCGGTAAAGGTATGGGTGAGGCTATCGCTCGTGAACTTGCTAGGGCTGACTACCGCTTGTCTTTGATGTCGGTCTCAGGAGCCGCCGAGACGCTCGCAGACGAGTTGGGCGCGGTCGGTGTCACTGGGTCAGTCACCGAGCCAGATGACCTGGAACGTCTCGTGAAGGTCACACTCGAACAGTATGGGCGACTTGATGCCGTCGTCAACAATACCGGCCATCCACCGAAGGGGCCGCTGCTAGATTTAACGGATAGCGATTGGCGAACTGGACTTGACCTACTTTTACTGAGTGTAATCCGGATGGCGCGGTTGGTCACACCTGTGCTAAAGGCTCAGGGTGGTGGCGCCATAGTTAACATTTCTACGTTTGCTGCCTTCGAGCCGTCAGCAGCATTTCCGATTTCAGCGACACTGCGAGCAGCGTTAGGGAGTTTCACCAAGCTTTATGCTGATACCCATGCTAGTGACGGGATTAGGATGAACAGTGTGCTGCCTGGGTTTGTGGATTCATTTCCGGTGGTCGATGAGCATCTACAGCAGATTCCGATGGGACGGTACGGTTCGGTCAGTGAAATTGGTAAGACGGTTCGATTCTTGCTGTCGGCGGATGCTGGATATATTACTGGTCAAAACCTTCGGGTTGACGGAGGAATTACGCACGGGGTGTAGGGTGACTGCGTGACAGAGAGGGCTTTGATATGAATTTCAGTAGACGTGAATTGATGAAGACTGTCGGGGCAGGTGCGCTAGCGCTTCGGGCTGGACAAAACACGACTGCTGCCTCCAGTGGTGGTGTAATGGGAGTGCTCCCAGATTTCTCAGTCGTCAGGTCGGAGTTCCCCCGTGCTGCCAAGCACCTATGGCTCGCAGCGGCCGAAACCCATCCGTTTAGTGTTCATACCCTACGGGCTCTTGAAGAGTACTCGCAGTATCGGGCGCTGGGAGCGTTAGGCCGAGATGGTTTTACCCCGGCCGAGCAGGCTGAGACAAAGCAAATGTTTGGGGCGCTTATTAATGCGAGCGCTGAGGAGATTGCTTTTGTTTTGAGTACGACTGATGGGGAGAATTTGGTTGTATCAGGACTCGGCCTGGCAGGGTTGGGTGGCAACGTAGTAATTGACAACCTTCACTTCGCAGCTTCCCGCTATCTGTATACAGCTTTAGCCGAGGCGGGCCACATCGACCTCCGTGTTGTCCAGCACCGCGATTGGCAAATCGATGTTGCCGACATGGAGCGAGCGATCGATTCGAATACTCGCTTGGTGTCAATGGCCTTGGTGTCCAACATTAATGGCTACATGCACAACGTACGTGCGATCAGTGATATCGCTCACGCTCATGGTGCTTATGTTTATGCTGACATTATTCAGGCAGCGGGTAATACCCCTGTTGACGTGCAGGCAATGGGGATCGACTGCTGTGCGTGCAGTACCTACAAGTGGCTTATGGGGGACTTTGGTTTAGGATTTTTGTATGTCAAGCGCGATCTGCAGGGTGATGTGATCAAGCAAACACGGTATGGCTTACGGCAAGTAACACAAAAAGACGGGCACTTTGTTCCTCGTCCCGGTGCTGCAATATACGAGGGAACAACAACGATGCCCTACTTACCAGCCGTGTGTGCACATCAGGGACTCAAGTATCTCGCGCGGCTTGGAGTTCGAAACATTCGCACACACACGAAGCGACTTGTGGATCGCCTACAAACGGAGATGCCGGGACTTGGCTATCCGTCCATCACGCCTCTAGACACGCCGACGCCGATTATCAGTTTCCTTACAGCCGATCCTGATGTTACTCGTGCCAAACTCGATCGTGCTTTCGGGCAGCGTGTGGTGTCTCCAGGTCAATGGCAGATGACCGATACTAGTGGCGCAACGCAATCGGTTCGGGGAATCAGGATCGGAGTATCTGTGTATAACAACGACACGGATATCGACGCCTTTTTGAACGCGCTTGACTAGTTTTTGTCGCGAGCAATCCTGAGGGCCATAGGCATCCTGCAGGTTTCTCCTTGCAAATTACCGCTACCGCGAGTCAACCGAGGGTCAATTGGTGACGGTGTCGCTTAACACTTAGTTGACCAAAACGGGTAAGATACGTTGTTTTGTCCAGTCGCGGTCAAGCATCCTTTCCGAGCTATCTTGTGCGTTACGTCGGCCTCTCACTGGGAATAATTACGGTTTCGCAACTGCTTATCACGTCCGACGTGTGTGCGCAGGCACTCTCGGGTGAACGGAAGCAGGCACTTGCAGTGCGTGTGAACACTGCAATTCAAGTCGATGGGCGTCTCGATGAAATCGCCTGGCAGACAGCGGAGCCCGTGGTGGACTTTATTCAGAAAGAACCGGTCGAGGGAGCGGAGCCAACCGACCGCATGGAGGTGCGTTTCATTTACGATGACACGGCGCTGTACGTCGGAGCTCGCATGTTTACTTCGGGGCCGATTCAGTCGATGCTCAGCCGACGTGATGATGGCGCACAGGTCGAGTCGATCGAGATCGAATTAGATACGTTTCTTGATCGCCGCACGGCATACAGTTTCGGCGTAACTGCTGCTGGGGTCAGGCTCGATCATTTTCATCCAACCGACACCGAGACAAATGAGGACACTGAATATGATCCGGTCTGGCGGGCCAGGACGGAGTTTACGGCTGATGGTTGGACGGCCGAGATGTGGTTACCATTTTCACAGCTACGATTTAATGCCCGAGATGAGCATGTGTGGGGCCTGAACATTAAGCGGGACGTGCCGTCATTGGACGAGGAGAATTACTGGGCCCTTATACGGCGCACAGAGACCGGCTGGGCATCTCGGTTTGGCGAGCTACACGGGCTCCAAGGGATTTCTTCCGGTCGTCGGCTTGAGGTTGTGCCCTACGTAGCGGGTTCGTCGTCGGTTAACGGAGACCGGGATTTGGCGAATCCGTTTGATGATGGCAAGAATCTTAGTGGGCGGGCTGGTGCGGACTTGAAATTTGGTATCGGTTCCAACCTCACCCTCGATGTCACAGTAAATCCTGATTTTGGCCAGATTGATGCCGACCCAGCCGAAGTAAATCTGACAGCCTTTGAAACTATTTTTCCTGAACTTCGGCCATTTTTTCTTGAGGGAAACAACGTTTTGACTGCCGGTACCGGGAACTATTACTACTCCCGACGGATTGGTGCTCGTCCAAGTGGTTCGGCTTCCGGTGATTTCGTGAACTATCCCAATATGACCACAATTCTTGGAGCCGGGAAACTGACAGGCCGATTATCCTCTGGCACCTCGATCGGCCTATTGGGTGCAGTCACTGATGAAGAGTTTGCAAAGACCTCGACCGGTGGAGAGGAAGCGCGTGTGCGGGTAACACCGCGCTCAGCTTGGGGGGTCGCTCGGGTGATGCAAGAAATCGGAGATCAAGGTTCTGTTCTCGGGGTGCATTTAACGACATTGCACCGTGAGATGTTACCAACGGATCCGCTGGCCGCACGTCTAAGTCGGAATGCTGTCACAGGTGGAGCGGATGCGAAATTACGATTTGGCGACCGGACCTACGAGGCTGACTTTGCCGCGGGATTCACACACATTGATGGGGAGCCTGAAGCGATTGCTGGCTACCAGCGGAGAAACTCCCATTTATTTCAACGTATAGACCAACCCGTGATTCGGTTTGACGGGACTCGCCGTTCGATCAGCGGTGGACAGATCAGTGGGAGGATCAATAAGGTCGCCGGCCGGCATTGGTTATGGCGAGTAAATATGCAGATCGAATCACCTGAATTCGAGCCAAGTGATTTTGGTCGCCTCAATTTTGCTGGAGACTACAGTAATAGTGCGCGGGTGACCTATCGGGAGACTGAACCCGGGTCATTGTTTCGCCGCTATTCATTCACGCTGAACCTGCACCAATCCTTATATTTTGACGGGAACTTGGGAACGCGATACAAAATCGACAGCAACAATAGTTTCACCTTCTTGAACTTTATGCGGACTGATTTGAATATCACTCGGTTTTTCCGCGGTCTGGACGCTCAACTAACCCGGGGTGGGCCAGCAATGGGGGTGCCGCTTGGGTGGAGCTACACTTGGGTGCTGCGGAACCGCGAAACCAGCCGGACACGGTGGGGTGGCTCCGCAAACTATCAGTCGAATGAATTAGGCGACGAAACGTTGCGAATCAATGGGGGTGTCTCCTTTCGGCCTTCACCATCGTTGCAGCTTGCGATCCGCAATGAGTTTCGTGATGAAAACGGTACCCGGGGAAGTTTTCAAGGACCGATCAATCGGCAGTACCTTACGACAGTCGACGGTGGCCGGTTAGAAACCTATGGGCAGCGTTATATCTTCGGTGTTCCAGATGGCGTAACGATTTCTAGTCAATTGCGGGCCAATTACACTTTCAAGCCAGACCTGACGCTTGATGTGTATGCAGAGCCCTTTGCTACTAGTGGCCGCTACGTTCGGTTTGGCGAGTTGCTGGTACCGCGTGGGCCAGAGCTACGCTATTACGGAACAGACGGCACGACAATCGAACCGCTTGCCGATGGCAAACAGCTCGTTACCGATGGAAGTTCAACCTTCGAGCTAAGAAACTACGATTTTAATGTGCGATCGTTTCGGAGCAATGTGGTGTTGCGATGGGAGTGGCGTCCAGGCAGTACTCTCTTTGTGGTTTGGCAGCAGAACCGGGCGAGCCGGGTCGCCGAAGGCCAAAACGTTGGCTTCGGCGACCTTCTTGGCTCGTTGTCAGCTGCCGGTGACAACATCTTCGCGGTCAAAATGACGTTCTGGACGTCTCCGTAATCTCCTCTTCTAGCGCAAACCAGCTGATAGATCCTGCAAGGTTTCTGCTAGTGAGTTCAACCTAGACGCATTATTTGGTAACAACCTTGCGTCACCTTCCAGCTCAGCCGCCAGAGCATCCAGCTCACCAGGAAGTTCGGCGTTGGGTTGATCGAATTGATTCAGTAAACCATCGATGGCTTCCACGTGCGAAGCCCGGATCCCGTTACGACGGGAGAGCTGGTCTAGGTAAGATCGCGCCACCGCTACACTCGGAGTCCATTCAATGATTGTTTGATTCTGCGCGTTAAACACACCGAGTTCAACGTCTGTTGCCGCATCAATCTCATTTTGTGACAGGTGCGCACTGGGCGTTAATTTGAGCACATCGACACCGCGGGCGATTCCCGCACCGTAAATGTAGCCGTTGTACCAGTAACTGGACCAAAAGCCTCCCATGGTTCCAAGTTCACCAGGGAGAGGACCGCGGTCGAAGTACGCAATTTCGGTCGGATTGGCCGAGTCGGTGAAGTCGAACACAGAGATACCACCTTGGTACCACGACTGAACCATGATGTCTCGCCCCGGGACCGGAATTAGCGAACCATTGTGCGCAACACAGTTTTCAAGCTCGGATTGTGGCGCCGGTAACTTGTAATAGTTTTTGAACACCAACTTGCGATCAACGATGTCGAAGATTGCATTGGCTCCCCAACTCGGCGCGTCCGTGGCGAGACACCGCGGTCGGCCGCCACCGCCCCATTCGTCAGTGAAGACAACCTTCGTGCCATCGTTGTTGAAGGTCGCCGAGTGCCAGTAAGCGAAACTCTGGTCCACAACCTCATGAATTCGTACGGGATTTACAGGATCGCTGATGTCCATGAGAATGCCGTTTCCGGCGCACGCACCGGCCGCCAGGCCGTGCTCGGCGAACACGGTGATGTCATGACATTGTGTGGTCATCCGCGAGTTCTGCGTACCCTCGCCATGGTCGCCACCTTGCCAGAGTCCAGCGATTGAACCTGTTTCAGGGTCGGCAAAAATACGGGGTCGATTGACGATGCGAGCTGTATCAGGTGCCGCGATCGGTACTTGGATCACATCGATGCTAAAGAGTGCTGTGTCCGGTTCTTCGTCTGGGTCCTGAACGACCTCGCGTCCTTCCCGTTCTAGGTCAATACAGCCGTCAAGTTCCTCGCCATCCCTAACGGAGCCGGTGCCTTGTCCGTATATATACACATTATTCGGGTCGTTTGGGTCTGGCACTACAGTGTGGGTATGTGATCCACGGCAGGTCTGTATTGCGGCGACCTGCTGCGGACGTCTAATGTCGCTAATGTCAAAAATACGAACGCCGCGAAATCGCTCGCTACTGATCGGTTCTTCAACGCCTCCGACCCCGCAGTCGAGCCGACCTCTGGTCTGCTCAACGGACATAAACAGTAAGTTGCCGTAGACAGATACGTCGCCCTGACCACCAGGGCACACGAATGACGCGAGGCGTTCCACCTCTTGAGGGTCTTCCACGCTGTATGTGTTGAAACCGTGATAGTTGCCGACAAACATGTAATTGTCGATGAACGCGAGATCAGAGTTTGTGTAACTGAGGCCTTGCGGAGGACGCGTTGGAGGATTAGTTGGCGCCTCTTCACCCTCTTCCGGTTCCGGCTCCGGTGGCATTCTGGGTGCGCCCGCAGGTTGCTCGGGGTCATAGAAACCCTCTGGCTTCGGTAGATTTCTTACTAACTCCATATTGTGTGCGGCTTGACCCGCATCAAGAAACCCTCCCGCAAGGCCGACGCGGGGATCTTCACGTTGTCGATGGTGCGGTGCTTGTTCCTGGGCGAGCCCTTGGTTGGCCATGAGCAGCCCGGTAATGAGACCGAGTGCTAGGGTGAGTCTTGTCCGCCTATGGTGGTGTCGTCGCAAGGCAATCATCGTCGCTGTCATACGGGACCTCGTTGGTTTCTGGGTTCCTGGAAAACGTTCTGGGTTATCTATTCTCGAGCATGCCACGCATACGGCGCATTCGCGTGATCTCCATACTCTGGTCGGCAATGACGTCTGAAGCAAAGTTGAAAATCTGCGACTCCTGAGCCGCGCCGGGACTCGCAAACAATTCCTCGACCATGATGACCGCGCCCTGGTGATGCATGATCATGTATTCAAGAAACAGTCGATCGAAGTCTGACCCGGTCGCAGCTGCAAGCTCAGCCATCTGGTCTGGCGTCAGCATCCCAGGCATTAACATCGTACCATGTGCGTGGTGGTCTGCGTTTCCGGGCACTCCCTCGTCACGGACCACTAGCCAGCCCTGCATCATGTTGATTTCGTCGGCCTGCGAAACGTCAATTCGCTGGGCAAGCATGCGAATGTCCTGCCAGGTAGACCGCTCGTATAGCAGTGTAGTCATCTCCAAGGCTTGCGCGTGATGGCCGATCATGCCTTGCATAAACGCTACATCGGCTATTGTGTGCTGGATTCCGGAGAGGTCCGTTGCTTCCTCGACCGTGATATTCCGACTTGCCTCCCCTGGAGCCCCACCCTGCAAGAGGGGCGCAGGTGTTCCAACCTCGGACTGACCAGCATTTTCGGCTGGCGATAACGGGTCGACTGCGGCCGACCGGCAGGCCATGGTTAGGAAGACGAGGGCGAAGGTAGCTAGATATTGAAATGCCATCACTTGCGTGAGCATACCATCGTCGACCCCTCGGGAGAATTTTGGTCGTGGTGGAGCGTTGGAAGCATCCTTTTAATGATTTCTAGAAATTCTTAAAAGTGCGACAGGACCAGGCGAAACCCAATAAATGGCCGGCGTGCACCGGGGTCAGCGCCACCCCGAACGGCGGCACGGATATTCTGCTCTGAATCAATGAACGAGCCTCCTCGCATGACCCAGAGGGCGTCCTTGTCAAGGTTTTCAACGTTATCCGTACGAGTGTAGGGGTAGGGCTGATAGGGACTTCGCGTCCACTCCCAGACGTTCCCGCTGATGTCAGAGAGACCAAAAGTGCAATCTGGACAATCGAAACTTCCTACCGGGGTCGTGCCTTCCCCAGCGTAATTGGCTCGGTTCTGTCTCGGACGGTCCCCCCACGGGTAGATGCGGCCATCTGTTCCCCGCGCCGCCTTTTCCCATTCTGCCTCGCTTGGCAAACCAATCTTCCAACGGTCGTGGAGTAAGTCGCGTAATTGGGCTGGTGTTTCTGGAGACTCCTTGAGTGCAGTTTCGAGCCATCGACAATACGCAAGCGCATCCGGCCAGGAGACCGAGGTGACTGGATGATCGGGCTGGCTCTCTAGCATCTGTGGGTCCACGCGAAAGTTAGTCGCAGCGACGAAGGCTCTGAACTGAGCAACGGTAACCTCATATTGACCGATATAAAACGTCGGGAGTTCGACCGTTTGCTGCGCGTGGTCACTAGACCATCGCTCGTTGTCGAAGGCGAGGGTATCGACCGCCGCGTCGCTTCCCATCAGAAAGGCTCCGGCGGGAATTTCCACGAATCCCAGCATCGCAGTGTCCGGCAGGAACCATTGTTCCGTTCGGAATCCAGCCGCAGCTGTCGAGTCAAGCGCAGGCTGTAATTGCTGAGTCGGTCTAGCCGATGGCGCTTGAAAGAACAACCAGACTGCCGCGATACCGACGAGGAAGGTCAGTAGTGCTAAGCCGGTAAGGGACGTCGAACCGCTAGGGTGATTACTGTTATCCACTCGGACACATTCCGATCAGGGGATTCCGGGGATGCACGCGAAGGTCCAATCATGTCTGCAAGCTCTGGCATAGAGGTCCCTGTCGCTCATCTCCATCAGATTCTGTTTCCGTTCGCGCAAGAGTAACCGTAGGTCCAGCGTCTTCGGATTGGCGCTAGTGAAATGACCTGGATTAAGGAGATTGACGCAGCCGGCCTGGAATCTCAGCTCGCAAGCTCGTGAGAAATAAGCGGCCGCGAGTTCCTTGTCCGGTCTAGTAATCCTTCCGAGGGTGTAATGTCCACCTACCTCGTTACAGGCCCACGCTGAGTTATCGTCGCAATACACTGCCTCAATTGATATCAGGCGCTCGCAGGCGTTGCGTCGTCCGTCCGCGCATGCTCGCTGCCAAAAAGGAACGCTATCCCCCGTATGCTTGCCGTCGGCTCGCCCCATGGTCGTCATTACGCCAAAGAACAGGATCCAGACTGCTATACAGGCCAGGTTGGTGCGTGCAGCGGTCCAGCGTGGTACGTGTTGACTTATCGGAGAGCGACCCTTGAGGAATTGAACTGTACGGTCGATTTGTTGCACGCTTAGGTTCAGGAGGGGCACGCATAGAAGTTTGTCATAGAACGTCGGAGCACCGAGTGCTCCAAGAAGCGAGTAAAGGCCGAAAACGCCAAGCCCATACAAGACCCCGAAGACCGATTTCCCAATCGGGGTTTTGGGAGAAGTTGATGGATCGGTCACGAGGAGGTGCAACCCCAGAAACACTGCGGCTGGGATCTCAGAGTCAATGAAATACGGAACTCCCGTGACGGCTGAGTACAAGGCGCTCGACCCAAAGAGCGCGATAGCCGCAGACCCCGCGACTAATGTGATCGAGAAGAAATACATAACCACCAAGCCGATCAGAAACAGAAAAAGGTAGATGCTTGGTGCGCGAACCAAGGTGGTCGCAATTTCCTCAGCCCATGTGAGCTCGGTTGTGTTGGTTACAATTAGGATCAGCGAAAATAAGCCCAATGAAAAGGCAGAGGGGTTAAATATGTGCGTGAGCCTGCCATCGCGGGACCACTTGACGTACTCCTTCCCCATAAACCCCACTGCAATCATTAAGAACTGCAGGTAAAACCAGTCGTCCTTGAACCACAGAAATAGGTTGGTGCTGAAAATGATTGGGAATGGTCCGAAGCCGAGAGTGTAGCTGTTCCGTCGTGTCCAGCTGATGAGCATGTCGAACACGTAGGCGAACAGCAATTGTGCCACCAGCAGCCACGCCATATGGAAGACTGGTTGCCAGTACCAACCCCAGTAGATAAACACTGCTCCCTGTACCAGAGCTTGCACATAATGCTGTGGGCGCAGCACGACCTGGAGCGTTGGAGCCACTGATGTTCTGCGGCAGCGGAGGTAGAGCGCAATCTGCCAGGCCAGCAAGACGATGGTCGCAGTCACGACGGACCAGTGGAGTGTCGTATTTTCTAGAAGTCGCGGAAGGAAGGCGAGTGCGGCAAGACTGACGGTCAGTGTTGCAGGCAGCCAAAACATGCGGAGGGACGATGGGAGTGTTGTCCGGTCGAAGGCCCTAGTTGCCTGCTCGCGACTCTTCTGGCGTCGGTTTGATGGCATGACTTCGCGACTTGTGGCGTTCTGCTTGTATCGCAGGGGCTCGATGTGTGCAACCACTCAGAGTGGACTAATGTAGGTGGCGCTTAAAAAGCGCGCTCTCGCGGTCCTATGGTATCTGGCATCGATGCATGAGTAACCAGAGTTAGGATTAAATGACCAGTGCGGGGACCAGTATAATCAGGCTGCAGCGACTAAGTCTCTGGGAGATGCTTATGAGAACACATCTGGTACTTACCGTGGTCCTATTGACCGGCCTTCCGATAACGGCGCAAGAACCTTCGACTCCCGATGTCCGCTCGATGGGTGGTGGTAACTGTGGGGCGAATGTCTACAACTGCGCCGATACGCCGAATCCCCTACCTGAGGCGACTACGGTATGGCTTGAGGAAATGACATGGATGGACGTACGCGATGCCCTCCAGGCGGGTCGAACCACGGTAATTATTCCGACGGGCGGTGTCGAACCGAACGGTCCATGGTTGGCAACGGGCAAACACAACTATGTGCTGCGCGCTAATTGCCCAGCGATTGCACGTCAGCTTGGTAACGCTGTCTGTGCCCCAGTTATCAAACTAGTGCCGGAGGGCACCATCGAACCGCCCAGTGGTCATATGCGGAGTCCCGGAACCCTGAGCCTTCGCCAAGAGACTTTTGAAGCCGTTCTCACCGATGTTGCACGTAGTCTCAAAACGCATGGCTTCAGAAACATCATCTTCATTGGTGACAGTGGTGGCAATCAACGTGGACAAAGCGCGGTTGCCGAAACACTGAACGCTGAATGGCAGGGGAGCGCCGTTGTAGCGCACGTGCCGGAATATTACGACTACGCGAGTGTCGAGAAATACATGGCTTACAGGGGACTGGAGTCCGGAAAGAGTGATGGTCTCCATGACGACCCCATTATTACGCTGAACATGTTTTATACGGACCCCAGGTCAGTGCGATATCAGCAGCGAGTTGCGGCCGGCCACGCGATCATCAATGGCGTCTCGATCGCCGACCGAGTCACCTCCTTGGAACTTGCGCGCGAGATCGTTGACTTTCGTGCGGATCAAACAGTCACGGCAATTCGTAAGGCGATCGCGAACAGGGGAACACTGCCGGTTCCTGTGCGGGCGTCCCCACCTCGGTCACAGGGTCGGGCTCGTCCAGTGCCGAATCCAAGGTCGATGGGCGGCGGCAATTGTGACCTAAATCCGTTCAACTGTGCCGATACGGCCAACCCGTTGTCGAAGGCAGCCACGGTGTGGCTGGAAGAGATGACGTGGATGGACGTACGCGATGCCCTCCAGGCGGGTCGAACCACGGTGATCATTCCAACTGGTGGCATCGAACCCAACGGTCCGTGGCTGGTGACGGGGAAACATAACTATGTCTTGCGTGCCAACTGTCCGGCTATTGCGCGTGAACTCGGTAACGCGATTTGTGCTCCGGTATTGGAGTTGGTGCCCGAAGGCGCGATCGATCCACCAAGTGGCCACATGCAAAGTCCCGGAACCTTAAGTCTTCGGCAAGAGACCTTTGAAGCCGTGCTCACTGATGTTGCTCACAGTTTGAAGGTGCACGGGTTCAAACACATTGTTTTAATCGGCGACAGTGGTGGGAATCAGCGGGGCATGGCGAACGTTGCCGACGTGCTGACAGCCCGGTGGGATGGGGAGGCGAGAGTGATCCATATTCCAGAGTACTACCGAACTCCGCCAGAAGCTCCTGATGTCCTACGGGACCTTGGGGTGACGAAGGAGGGGATGCCGAGGGACGGCTTGCATGATGATGCTGGCATTACCTTCAATATGATGTTGGATGATCCTCGGTCGGTCCGGTGGGCTGAACGGGTTGAAACTGGCCAGGCGGAAATCGACGGTGTATCAATCGCCGATCTTGGAAGGGCGCTCGAATTAGGAGAGCGTGTTTCTTTGGCGCGAGCCCATTGGACAGTAGAGGCGATTCAGGATCGAATGGCTCATCCGACTCCGCCAGCAAGCCGCTAATACTCAAGCAGAGGACTAGAAAAAAGGTCGAGCGAACACACATTCACTGTGCGCCCCTGGGACGGGCGCACTCACACGCGAACTAGGCAGAAATAAGAAGGGGATACGGGCACCAGCGGGCGCGGGAAGGGATTCCCTACGCCGAACTGGGCCCGCATCGAATCTGCTCTACGGATGGTACCCGCCGGACTGCTGGGCAGGCATGATCCTTTCGTACATCGCTAGCATAAAGACCGCCACGGCGATGCCTCGGATCCCAACTTGCATGTTGTCAATCACTGCATTTAGCCAAGGCCCAACAACCATGATGTTATCCAGGCTATTGGCTATTCCACCTATAAACGCCGCGGCTACGTAGATCAGTATTCGCTGCGTCATATCTGAACCATATCCACCCATAAAACCAGCGATTAATCCGAGAAGTACGAGGACAAGTCCCCACATCGCGAATGCACTAGCTATTTGTGGAATGGCCGCCAGGATGGAAACGACGACTATCAAAACGAGAAGGATACGATCGGAGCTCATTAATTTCCCCCTTAGGTGTGGTCCCGAAAACCGGAAAACTAAGACGCCGACGCCGCCTACTACGATTTGGTGGGATGAAATCATAGAAGTGCAGGAATGTAAAGGAAAACACACAAGATATAGCGTAAGGCTTCAAGCGAAACCCAAGATATTGGAAAAAGTGGCCTATTTTGGTGTACAGTTGATTCCGTCCTATGACGATGTTCAAATTACGTTCTCACTGTCGGCGTTCTCAGTAAGCGGTGTGTAGAAGAAGACTCGGCGGCGCCGGCCGTCGCTCGCCTTGGTTCCAGCCTAGTTTTTTCCTGATTGCCCTCTTGGTTTCAGCTGTTAGCGGCCCCGTTCAGGCCCAGTCGGGTAGCGCGATGAGCGGTGAGGGAGCCGGCGTGCCTAGAGCACCTGCTGTGAAGACACAGGATGCCGATGGCCACGTGACGGTCCGCGCGGTGCGCATCTCAAATCCCCTTGTGGTAGATGGCCGACTCGATGACCCGGTCTACCAAACTGTGCCAGCGATAGACGGCTTCATCCAGCAATTACCAGATGAAGGTGCCCCGCCCACCGAACCGACAGAAATTTGGATTCTGTTTGATGACGACAATATCTATCTGTCAGCGCGGTGCTGGGACAGTCAACCGGAGCGAATGGTGGCCGATGAAATGACTCGAGACGCGCGCGCCATATGGCGCAACGAACTCTTGTCAGTCATCTTCGACACCTTCCACGATGGCCGAAACGGTATGAACTTTTCTACAAATCCACTTGGCGGATTGATGGACAACCTTGTCACTGACGAAAGCGCCGTGAATCTTGACTGGAATACTGTTTGGGACGCCCAAACGAGCTTTTTTGATCAGGGGTGGATAGTTGAGATGATGATTCCATTTAAATCGCTGCGTTTCAAGGCTGGTGGCGGCGAACAGACTTGGGGAATCAATGTTTCACGTCGGGTTCAGTGGAAGAACGAGTCTTCGTTCCTGAGTCCTGTGCCGGCGTCGCTCGGTTACCGAGGAATGCTGCAGGTGTCAGCAGCTGCCACGCTGGTGGGTATTGAACCTCCAACCACCATCAGAAATCTTGAGATAAAACCGTCCGCGATCTCCGGAGCATTCACTAACAAGACGGTGACGCCGGTCAGATCGAATGACCTTACCGGTGAAGTCGGTCTTGATGTGAAGTATGGACTTACCCGGAGTCTCATCGCCGACTTTACCGTGAATACTGATTTTGCCCAGGTCGAAGCTGATGAACAACAGGTGAATCTGACGCGGTTCAGTCTTTTCTTCCCGGAAAAACGCGAGTTCTTTCTCGAAGGTCAGGGAATTTTTGCGTTTGGTGATACGGGCGCGGTCAATTGGGGAGGGCCTCCGAGTGATACGCCGGTGCTGTTTTTTAGTCGGCGTATTGGTCTCGAAGGTGGGAGTGAAGTCCCGATTCGCGCCGGTGGACGCGTAACTGGCCGAGCGGGTCCATATTCAATTGGGCTACTCAACATCGAGACCGGCGATTCCGCTTCGGCCGACGCGCTCTCAACGAATTTTTCCGTGGTTCGGGTGAAGCGGGACATGCTACGGCGTAGTAATTTTGGCGTGATTTACACGCGCCGAAGCCGCCTTGAAGATGGTCCGGGTGTCAATCAGGTGTATGGTGCTGATCTGAACCTCCGATTCTACGAAAATATCACCTATACAAACTATTACGCTCAAACCGAGACGCCAGGACTCGCCGAGTCCAACGCGAGCTACCGGAGCAAGTTCGACTACACCGGTGACCTCTACGGTTTTAATGCCGAACATCTCACTGTCGGCAAGAATTTTAACCCGGAGATCGGATTCTTACGCCGTGACAACTTTCGGCGAAACTTTGCTCAGTTCCGGTTTAGTCCTCGACCCCGCTCAATTCCATGGCTGCGACGAATGATCTATCAAGGCAGCTTTGACTACATCACGGATATGACGGGGACTCTTGAAACTCGTGAAAGCAAACTACGATTAGAGATGGAGCTTGAGAACAGCGATAGATGGTACTTGCAGTACACGGATTCATTCGAAGGGTTACCGGAAGAGTTTAAGCTCACCTCTGATGTCATCCTGCCTGTTGGTGGTTACAGTTTTAGCCACCTCCGGACCGAATATGATTTTGGCGCACAGCGACGCGTGTCGGGCAGGCTCTTCTACACTCGCGGCACTTTCTATAGTGGCACGCGCAGCGATGTTGGCTACCAAGGGCGTGCGGTCTTTACGCCGCAACTAGCTATTGAACCACGGATTTCAGTGAGTGACGTTGATTTACCCCAAGGCTCGTTTACAACGACCTTACTAGGCACGCGTGCGAGTTTTACGGTTTCCCCTAGGATGTTCTTTGCTGCGCTACTACAGTTCAACTCAAGCAGTAAGGCGGTCGATACGAACATTCGTTTTCGATGGGAATATGAACCTGGTAGCGACCTGTTTATTGTCTACAGCGATGGTCGGGATACCGGTCTTGAAGGTTTCCCGCGGCTTGAGAACCGCTCTTTCGTTGTGAAGTTCACGCGGCTGTTCAGGTTCTGATTTAGTCGACTAGTTCCAGATGCGGGGTGGTTGTTAGGGGGTGGCCGGTGCTGTTACTGGACGGTAGTTGACCCCGAGTTTGTCGAGATGTTGAAGCTGGTGGGCGAGCCGGCGGCTGAAGGATTCCCAGTTACGGGCGTTTTTCGGCGACCAGACGACTTCTGACAATGCAAGCATCCGCGGGAAGACCATATACTCAACGTAATCAGTCGTTGACATGTATTCAGTCCAAACGTTCCCTTGAGCTCCCAAGATATGCGTCGCCTCGTCCAGCGAGAGCACACTAGGTACCGGCTCAAAATCGTAGACCTTCTTTAGTGTAGTGAGCCCACGGATGGCTAATGGCTCAGTGTCGGGATCGGCTTGATAGTAGTCGAAGTATGTGTGGCTCGTTGGTGTCATGATGACGTCGTGGCCTTGACGGGCGGCTTCGATTCCGCCGTCCATGCCGCGCCAAGACATCACCGTAGCCTGAGGCGCAAGCCCTCCTTCGAGGATTTCATCCCAGCCGATCAATCGTCGGCCGTGTTGCTGTAGAAACGACTCGATGCGTCTAATGAAATAGCTTTGCAACTCGTCCTCGTCAGCCAACCCTTCTCGCGCAATAACCTGCTGTGCCAACGCACTCTCTTCCCATCGGGTCTTTGGCGCTTCATCACCACCGATGTGGATATAGGTGCTTGGAAACAACGCAATAACTTCGGTGAGTACATCCTCAAGAAACTGAAACGTCTCTTCCTTCGGACAGTAAATGTCTTCGAAAATTCCCCACGTGGTGGGCACAGTAAACGGTCCGTCTGTGCAGGCATATTGTGGATAGGCAGCGAGTGCCGCAGTTGCATGGCCAGGCATTTCGATTTCTGGAATTACATCGATGTATCGTGCGCGCGCATAGGCTACTACCTCACGCACCTCATCTTGGGTATAGAAACCGCCGTGGGGTGTCCCGTCGCCAACATAAGGGCGGTCCCACTTCTCAAAGTTCTTTCCCGAGACCGTTTCTTGACGATAGGCGCCTACTTCCGTCAGCTTCGGATACTTTTTGATTTCAATACGCCAGCCTTGATCGTCAGTTAAATGCCAATGGAAGGTGTTTATCTTGTACAGAGCTAACAAGTCGATGTACTTCTTGATGAACGTGACGGGGAAAAAATGTCGACCGACGTCCAAGTGCATTCCACGATAGCGGAATCGCGGTGCATCCTCGATAACTACGGCCGGCATCGACCAGTCTTCACTGTTTACCGGTAGGAGTTGACGCAAGGTCTGCAACCCATAGAACAGTCCTGCAGGAGTGTGTGCAGAAAGGTCAACAGCACGGGAGGTGACGTCCATCCGGTAGCCTTCATCATTTGCTTCCGTCGTACCACCCGATAGTCGTAATGTCACCGTATTCGCCTCACCTGTCACTGCAGGGGCGGCAACCACAGGCAACGAAAAGCCAGAGGCCTCTCGCACGGGTTCGGCCCAAGATTCGGCCAAGTGGCGCAGTTCCGTATCCGTCGGGTCTGACAAAGCGATGCGCGTATCTGTATCTAGCACGAAGGCGTCTGCTCCGGTTTCGAGGATGTAAGCGGGAAGAGGAATGACGGATGTTGGCCGCGGAGCCGCACAGGCCGCGGTTAGGACAAGGACCGTCACCGAAACGACCTGCAAAGCGTTGAGAAGCAGCTCTTGGTGAGTGATGTGGCCTGACTTGTTGGGCACCGACTTTTCCAGTCTCTGAGGATAGCATGTGGAGTGTTCTGGATGTATAACTGTGGTATCCAGGTTGGCAAACCTGGTTCAAGTCTTTTTTCCAAGCGAGGTGTGATTATGTTGCAGGCAAGCCGATTTGGATTAGTGATCGTGTTAGCAGTCCTGACGTGGGTTAGCACCGGACGTGAGGCGATTAGTCAATCTCTCCCTAATCCGTACCGGGCTGTTGACGGTTGGGCGAAACTGCCGGATGGACGGCAGATGGGCGCTGTTGGGGGTGTCACGATCCAGCCTGGCGGTGACTATATTTGGGCGGTGGTGAGGTGCGATGCGACGGCTCCCAATCGTTTTGGGAATGAGTGTCTTGATTCGGATTTGGACCCGATCCTCAAGTTCAATCTTGACGGTGAGGTGGTGCAGAGTTTCGGCGGTGGGATGTTCATCTGGCCGCACGGGATCGATGTGGACCCAGACGGTAACGTGTGGGTGACCGACGCGGTGGCTGCTGCACGAACACCAGAAGGGACACGAGGACACCAGGTCATCAAGTTTAGCCCGGAGGGAGAGGTGTTGATGACCCTAGGGACCCCGGGCGTGCCCGGAGACGACCTGGACCACTTTAATGGTCCGAGCGATGTGGCGGTGGCCGACAACGGTGACATTTTCGTGGGGGACGGCCATGGTGATGATACGAACAACCGCGTTATGAAGTTCGCAAGTGATGGGTCGTTCATTAAAACCTGGGGACAAACCGGCTATGCGCCTGGTGAGTTTCGAAACCTGCATGCCCTTGCTATCGATTCGACTGGCAGACTTTTTGTGGGTGACCGGTCGAATAATCGAGTGCAGATCTTCGACCAAGAGGGGAACGTTCTCGCGGTGTGGACACAATTCGGGCGGCCGAGCGGAGTGTCCTTTGATACCCACGGACGAATCTACGTTGCTGATTCGGAGTCTGATGACGTCCAAAATCCTGGATGGGAAATGGGAATCAGAATTGGCGATGCGCAGACGGGATGGATCGATGAGTTTATTCTTTATCCTTGGGGCGATCCGCGGGACACCGCAGGCAATGGGGCTGAGTTCGTGGCGGTAGATCGCCACGGCAACTTGTATGGTGGAGAACCCCGTCCTCGAAGGTTACAGAAATACGTGAGAGTGAGACCGTAAGACACCGTTTCTTGGTCTGTCGATTCACGGTCTCACGGGTCGAGTTGCTGATGACCGGGTTGTTGGGCTCTGAGAACGGGGAGTTCACCCGATACGTCTATAGGTCGCATGAGTCACGCGGACGATGTTGCCGTCTTCGTCCAGTCGAACATACTCATTGTTGATGGTGTCCCCGTCTTCTAAGAGGGTGTTGATGATCACCTGGTAGACTCGACCGTTCCTTGCGTTGGAGATTCGGGTGGTGCTCTCGTTGATTACCTCGACAGCCGTTTCAGCCGAGTTCTGGCCTGCGACAGGATGGAAAGCCCCGTCGAACAACGTGACATAGCTCCACGTTGACTGCTGTCCCCCGGCATTGGTGGACTCGACTGTGATGCGCATCCCGCCATCCTCGTAGGGTTCGTAGGTCATGATGTTGTTTGAAGGTGGTGGTGCAGACGAGTCTAGCTTCCATACGCCGAATCTCGGATTGTCAGCTTGGGTGGGTAGATGAGTAGCTGTGATGAGCGTGGTTATGGCGAGGCCAAACGCAATTACCAGACTAAGCCTTCTCATGTAGCACTCCTGTTTCTTACGAGTAGAGCAAGATTGCTGTTTTACGATGCCCGATTCACGACCAATTCAGGGAGCCTCAGGAGACTATTCAGTCGGTTCGGGACGTTGCGTGAACCTCTGCACGCGTCGACCAGTGGACGCTTCTCCTACGTAGAGATTGCCTTCTGAATCGATGCCCATCCCGTGTGGGCGCAGAAATTGACCCACCTGTCGACCTCCCCGACCGAATGCTCCGACGATTTGGAGATCGCTCCGTCGAAGAATCCAGACCTTGTGGTTTGTGCCGTCAGCCAGATAGAGCCACCGCTGGTCTGCGTCCGGAGATAGCGCAATAACAAACGCGGAACCAGATGCGCGGGTGAGTGGGGCTACGACCTGCTCCACCACAAATTGGCCATCGTGTTCAAAGACTTGGATTCTATTTCCCCGTCGATCTGCTACGTAAATCAATCCGTCGTGTGAACCCACGAGGCCGTGGACAGTGGAAAACTGGCCGGGTGGAGGTCCAAGAGGGTCACGGTTCCCGAAGTCATAGTCGTCATCCGGGGGTTCGCCGTAAGCACCCCAATGCCGGAGATACTCCCCGGTGTCGCCGTCGTAGACGACGACTCGACGATTCCGGTAGCCGTCCGCAAAATAGGCTTCATTGGTGTCAGGGTCGACCCAAATACCGGCTGGGCCGCCCAACAGTGCGGGGTCATTGCTCCCACCATGTTCATCGTATCGGCCTATGGTCATGACGAGCTGGCCGTCGCGCGTGAACTTCATAACTCGGTGATGCCGGTAGGTGCCTACCCACACATAGTCGTTGTGGTCCACGAACAGCCCGTGCGCGTTTCTCGGAAACTCGGACACATCTTGCATTGAGGGGTCGCCCCATCCCTGCACGACGTTACCTTCAGGATCGAACTCGATAACAACCGGGGCTGGCGCGCAGCAAGTGCCGATAGGAGGGTCCTGGACGAGCGCGGTCTCTTCCGGCGTGAGTGTTTCAGGCAAGTGGGTGACCCAGACGTGGTCTTTCGCGTCCACGAACACAGCTGTCACGGCACCGAGGATCCACGCATTTGGCATTTCTCGAGGCCATGAAGGGTCAACTTGAAAGACTGGTGGTCCCGACTGACTAGTTGGGGCTACCGCGCTAGTGGTATCGACTTCTGGCGCGCAACCGAGCAGTGTGGTGAAAACCACGAGTGCTGAAGCGATAGTGACGGTCCGTCGAGTGCTTGGCATGGTCAATTAATCACTTCGGGTAGTTCTCTAAAACGTGGCGATCGGATTCAGTGGCGAACCTGTGCCGCCGGGAACTGGAACCGGAGCGGCTGTCAGCAGAAACTCCCAACGCCCCCGCTCATCCGACGCTCGGCTCAAGTCTTCAAGGTCAACGTTATCAAAAATTGGGGTGCCCATCGCCACGAGTAACAGGATGTGGAGTGGGTGGCTCACGTCCATTCCTGACGGATGCACATCAGCTCCGTGGTCGGTGCCAACTACGGCCACGTCGCGGTTCCGAAACCATCGGGCGGTCGACGCATGAAGGCCCGCGACTCGGTCTCCAATATTCCACGGACCTTCTGCCGCACGCCTTCCCCATCGTCCTGTCCGAACGAAGACGGCATCACCACTCCTGACGTTTACCCCCGTCTGTTTTTCCCACACATCGAGTTCTTCTGGATAGATTGGGCTACCTGGTTCCAAGAAATCCACCCCCCGCAAGCGAGGGATGTCGATCAGAATGCCTCGTGTAACGAGGCCGTTCTTAAAATTGGTAATCGCAAGCTTCGCACATCCGTCGACGGTGATGGAATCGTCAGGAACGCCATTGTACAACTGGCCCTGATGGGCGAAATGACACAGTGCATCAAGGTGGGTGTGCGCATATCCGTGGTAGGAGACCGTCCACTGGTCACTAACACTCGGCCCTGCGTCATCCAGTCCTCCCATCGTCATGGTAAATGGGCGTGGGTTGTCGACGGCCTCGTGAGTTTCGACGTCGTGCGCGAGAGATACCGATACACCATCCTTGACTAGTGCGGCAGCCTCACGACGTTTCTCGTCCGTGATCAAATTCAGGGTACCCAACTGGTCATCAGCGCCCCACCGGCCCCAGTTGGAGACTTCCGTCATCCAAGTGTCAAAGGTCTCGGCGCTGATAGGCCTGGCTGATTGGGCGTGCGTGTTAGTCCCAGTCGAGCTGAGCCACAGAAGACAGAAAACAATCGAGGCGCCCACGAGAATCGATTTACTGTTTTTAGAGACGTTACCAGTCACTGGTGAATCCCCCAATAATCTGTGTGTCCAACGTGAGTGCACGCTGGCACTGGAGCAGTCTATAGAGCGGCGTCTCGCACGACAAGCCGAACGTCTGCACATTACTTGAAGGGTCGGTAACAGCAAGATGTTGGTATTTGATGGCGAAGCTGACGACTATATAATCCGACTTTCTTGTCTATTTTGCCGGTTCTGTAAGGAGGTGACACTGATGAGGTGGCGTGCTGCTGGGATTCTCTTATTACTCCTGTTCACCGGGGTTGCTAACGCGCAGCCACTTTTTGATGACAGTTTTCCACCGGAGGAATTCGCTGAGCGGCGGGCACACGTGATGGCTGCGGTTGGCGACGGTGTTGCAATACTGCAAGGCGCAACAGAGCCTCCCGCCTACGCCACGTTTCGTCAAAGTAATCACTTCTATTACTTGACTGGCGTCGAAGTACCGCGCGCGCTGGTGATGGTGGATGGCCGGGCACGGACCACCACACTTTACCTTCCAGCTCGAAACGAGCGGGCCGAGCGCTCAGAGGGCCCGGTGTTAACACCCGGTGACGAAGCTGAACACCTGACTGGCATTTCAGTCGTGCGGTCGCGCCAGGCTTTCGGCGATGACCTCGTGGAGGTAGTGGGAAGGGGACAGGTTGTCTACACCCCGTTTAGACCTGAAACGCTTGCGGCCGGCACCCCGGCGCGCGCTGTGGCTCACGCTACCGCCTCGGAGGAGGACCCGTGGGATGGACGACGTTCACGTGAAAAAATCTTTATTGAACAGGTTCGGGCACGGGTGCCAAAAGTGGAGTTTCGAAACCTCGACCCCATTCTTGATCGCCTGCGGATGATCAAGAGTCCTCTCGAAATCGCGATGATCCGCGAAGCGACACGTATCTCTGGCAAAGCCATTTTGGACGTTATGCGCTCTGCCAAGCCAGGCATGAAGGAATATGAGTTGGCGGCAATAGGGGATTTCTATTTCCGGTTGCACAACGCGCATGGCCCAGCGTACTTCGCGTTGGTTGCAGCCGGTGAGAATGCCCACTATCCGCATTATCACGCGTCGCAAGGTGTGCTTCAGCCAGAGGATTTGGTGCTTTACGACTACGGACCGGATTACCAGTACTACTCTTCGGACGTTACACGAATGTTTCCAGCGGATGGGCGTTTTGATAAGGATGAGCGTGAGCGTTATACCGTATACCTACGTCTGTATCAGACGCTCATGACGGCTATCCGCCCGCACGTGTCGCCGCAAGAAATCATTCGTGCCGCCGTGGTAGAGATGAAGGAGATTCTTCGGTCGTTTTCCTTTGCGAGCGCAAAGACTGAAGCTGCCGCAAGGCGTTTTGTAGACCGCTACAGCAAGAGTACAAGTAACCGATTGGGACATTTCGTTGGAATGGAAGTCCATGACGTTACCGCACCCTTTGACGTGTTACAGCCGGGCATGGTGTTCACAATTGAACCCGCGCTGACTATTCCCGAAGACCGTGTGTATATCCGATTAGAAGATGTCATTCTCATTACCGAGACGGGTTACGAGAACCTGTCGGCCTTTGTGCCGGTTGAACCTGATGAGATCGAATTACTCATGGCGGAGGATGGATTAATAGATGTGGTTGGCGGTGTGTAGAGTGGCGCATAAGCCGACACGGGTTTTCGTAGGTTTCAACAACGCGAGTGATAGACATTCCTGACTGGATTTCTGACCGTATTCATAATTAAGGAGAATCTTTATGCGAATCATCTCTGGACTCTGTGCGGCAGCACTCTTTCTGGTAGCCCTGCCAGCGGACTCGCCCGCGCAATCCGTCGCACAGGTCAACACAATTGAGGTTGCTGCTGATGAGGTCGACGCCTACGTGGCCGGCATGAAGAAAATGAAGGTGCTCTACGAGCAACTTCTTCCTACGGTCGAGATGCGCATTTGGCGAACTGCGATAGGCGGAGCGAGTAGTGGGCTTCTGACTGTGGTAACCGAGTTCGAAAGCATGGAAGCGTGGGCCACTGGCACTGCAACACTGTCAGCGCATGCTGGCTATCAGCCCTTGATCGAAGAACTCCAGGCCACGGGTCGTGTGATGGTGTCTGTGTCCATCGTCAGCGACATCACCCCGTAGGACTATTTTTTCAGAAATTCACACTGCTAAACCCTGAGGAAACCGAGCGTAGAGCTCGGCTAGAAATGTAGTCGAAAGCCCACCGTTGGGATGCGAGGGAAACCTCCGGTTGGTACCTCTATTAGACGCGGCAGCGTTGACCCGGGGTCATGTTGAAGTCGAGGCTCCAACACGATTGCGTTCTTGCGGTTCAGTAGATTAATCACCTCGAGATAAAGAGACCAGCGGCCCTCGAGGCCTCCGGGTTGGTAGGTGAGCCTTAGGTCAACTCGAGTGTAATGTGGAAGCCGGTGATTATTGAGGTTGTCGACGTTCCCGTAGTCGACCGTGTACACCTGGTTTCCAGTAAGGTCCGTCTCTGGCACGAGCCTGCCGAGGTCGTTCTCTACAGCAGCAATTCGTAGTCCGGTGGGGGTCGTGTGGGGAAATCCACTGGCGATCCTGGCGGTAGCGGCCACTTCAAATTTGTTGGTGATTCGATACCGTCCCACAGCGTTGAATGCGTGACGCCTGTCGTATTCGAAGGCGTAGCGTCGACCATAGCTGTTTCGAAATGCGCGACCCCAATTATAGGAAAGCCATCCGGTGAGCGGGGCAGATGGATTCGTGTGACTGAGCAGGATGTCGAAACCGTGCGCATCACCGCCGCCGTCATTGGAGGGGTCGCTTGTAATTAGGGGTCTCCTGGGGATGCTCTGCTGCAGGTGCTCAGGAAAATCGTATTGTGAGATTCGACTGAGTCGTTGAGCTTCGGTTTCAAGACGTCCGATCAGGAGATCGTTAAACCTCTTATGGTAGCCCTCGACGCGCGCGGTTAAGTTGTTCCAGAGGTTCTTTTGAATTCCAACCACGACGTGTGTGGCCTTTTCATAAAGGAGTCTCAATTGGCGCGCTGCAGAGAGGTCGATGAAATAATCTGACTGGATGAGCTTTTCGTAACCCGGACTCTGCGTGTATAAGCCAACCGCGGCGCGAAGACGGGTGCTAGGATTGAGGCTGTAGCTTGCTGCCATACGTGGTGAAAGAGTCCGTCGGTCATTCACCGTGTTCCAATCCAGTCGTAATCCAGGCTCAATCGAAACGCGTGACGAAGGCGTGTAGGATTCCTGAATCCAGAAACCGCTCCGGGTTCCGGTGAGTGAAGAGTCTAGGCTATCGGGTAAGCCTGAGCCGCCCTCCACGCTCGAACCATTAGCTTCGTAGCTATTCCGGTCACCGCTAATAGTTTGGTTGACTCCGGTCTTTAAACGATGCACTTCAAATCCAGTGCTGAGCAGATGGGCTGGTGTAGCTTGCACTGTTAGTTCATGACGTAGTGACAGGTCACGTACCAAGAGCAAACGATCAAAGATGATGGTGCTTAAACCGAACGCCAACTTATCATCGGCGGTGTTTGACCGCTTAGCATCCAAGCGTATCCTGCCGTCGAAGTCGAGAAATTCGCGATTGCGGTACCAAGACGCAATTGTGGTGGAGGTGCTGCGTGCGCCGAGGACCGCATCGAAACGGACCGACGCGAGGTCGTTCCGTACATCGGATCCGAAGTCCGCCTGCTCTCCAGGACGGTCTCGGTTAATCCTAAAATCGAGGTCGGCGTCCTCGACGCTCCGAAGGCTCGTGAGGCTGAGCCGGTGTCCAGGATTGAAATTCCAGCCTGTCTGCATTTGCAGGTCAGTGAATGCAGGCAACTGTTGATTTTCGAGGATGCGGTCGAGAATGAGGTCATAGTAGGTACGCCGTGCACTGAAAAGCCACGTGCCGTTGTTCCAAATTGGCGTGGTGCCTTCAAGAACGATGTTTCCATCTGTGACACTAAGGGCCGTGGCTCCTTGTAGGTCTCGCCGCCCTCGTCGGTTGTCGACAATGAGCAGTGATGAGAGACGGTCTCCGTAAGCGACTCCGAAGCCCCCGGCAGTCAGCTGAAAGTTCTCCACGGTCTCAGGATTGAAGGCGCTGGTAATTCCGAATAGACGGTAGGGATTATGAATCTCGATCCCGTCCATCACGGTCAGATTTTGATCGGGCGTACCTCCGCGCACTGCCAGCCGACTCGTGAAATCGTCCGTTGCGGCGACGCCTGGCAACGTATCCAGAGCCCGAAAGATGTTGTCAATACTGCCCGCGACCCGAAGAACCTCCTCGGAAGCGAGGGGATTAGTGGACGGCCGTTCCAATTCGACGGCATCGGCCTCCACGTTAACCGTTTCAGCGAAGGTGTAGCGGAACATTAGAACTTCGAGATTCGTGTCTTCGGCCGGTAGCGTCGCCTCGAGATACCCGTCGGCCTCGAATCGGAGAGTGGTCTCTGCATCAGTCAGCGTGATTGAGAAACGTCCGTCGGGCCCCGTCACGACCGTTTCCTGAATGGTTGAGACACGAACATTCGCGAGGGGTGCTTCCGTCGTTCCGTCGATGACGATACCGGTAACCGCGGCGGGGTCCTGGGCAAGAGCAATTCCAGGGCACAGAAGTAGTGCAGTGAGAAAGCAATGACCGAGTAGGCAAGTAACGAATCGTCGGCGCATGTTCGAGATGCTCTGGCTCATGGTGACCAGCTCAACAAACTAGTGTATAGACATTTCGGGCGTGTTTCACGGCGAGTTTTCTTGGCGTTTCAGCAAGAAGCTCTGCTTTTTCTCTCGGTCATTTGGGTGTAGGCTGGAGTTTTCACCCACGCCCATCCTGAAGGAGACGCGATGCGAATCCCGGTGTTCGGACTAGTAGTGGTGTTCACGCTGTTGTCCGCCTCAGCCGAGGCGCAAGACCCAGACAACCGTCTGACGTTGGACCTCTATCTCGAATACGAGTCAGTATCTGACCCTCGACTGTCGCCAGATGGTCAACAGGTGATCTACTCACGTCAATGGATTGACAAAGTAAACGACCGGCGCGAATCGTCGCTCTGGATTATGGATGTGGACGGGTCTCGGAATCGCTTTCTGGTCGAAGGCTCGGGCGCTCGATGGTCGCCCAGTGGGGACCGCATCGCGTTTGTTGCTGAGGGAGAACCGAAGGGGTCCCAGGTTTTTGTGCGATGGATGGATGCTGAAGGGGCAACCACTCAGATCACCCGAGTAGAGCGTGGCCCTGGCAGTTTGTCCTGGGCACCCGACGGTGACTTGATTGCGTTCACGATGACGGTCCAGGAGCCGAATACGTGGCCGATTGACATCCCAGAGGCGCCCGAAGGAGCCACGTGGACGAAGGCTCCGCGGGTCATTGAGCGGCTCGATTATCGCCAGGACCGGCAGGGCTTCACTGATGACCTCTCCCGACATCTTTTTGTGGTGCCGGCCTCCGGCGGTACTGCGCGGCAGTTGACTGATGGGTCATGGGATCACTCAGGTACGGCGTGGACGCCAGACGGTCGAAGTCTCCTGTTCAGTTCATTACGGGTCGATGATGCGGACTATCAATGGCGGGAAAGCGAGATTTACGCGGTTGACCTGGCTAGCGGTGATATCCGTGCGTTAACGACGCGAAGGGGGCCCGACCAAGCTCCGGTTGTGTCTCCGGACGGGCAACAGGTGGCTTACACGGGCTATGACTGGACGCGCGACACTTACATTACGCGCAAGGTCTATCTTATGAACATCGATGGTTCAAATCCTCGGCTCGCGTCGGGGGCGTGGGACCGTCAGCCGTCAAATCTCATCTGGAAGCCTGATGGGAGCGGGCTCTACCTCAGCAGTCGGACCGAAGGTACTGGCAACTTATACTTCCTCCCAACGACTGGACCGGGTGCTGGTACAGTGCGCCCCGTTACGCAGGGGCAACATCTATTGACCGTGTCCGACCTGAGTGATGACGGCACTGCGGTCGGCGTGCGAACGAGTTTCTATGCGCCGCCTGACGTGGTCACGTTTACTGTTGAATCGCCGGCCGCGATTACACAGCTCACCGCCGTGAATGACGACATCCTGACCGGGAAAGAGTTGGGGACTGTCGAGGAAATCTGGTATCCGTCGACGGACGGGCTACAGGTTCAAGGGTGGTATATCACTCCTCCCGACTTCGACTCGAGCCGTGACTACCCGATGCAACTGCATATCCATGGCGGCCCACATGGTATGTATGGTGTTGGTTTCAATTTTGGATGGCAGTGGCAGGCGGCGCAGGACTACGTCGTCTTGTATACAAATCCTCGGGGTAGTGCCGGGTATGGCAGCGCCTTCGGCAATGAGATCATGAACGCCTATCCGAGTAAGGATTACGACGACCTAATGGCCGGGGTCGATGTCCTGCTCGACAAAGGCTTCGTGGATTCGCAAAACCTCTTTGTCACCGGTTGTAGTGGCGGCGGTGTGTTGACTGCTTGGGTGGTTGGACATACGGATCGTTTTGCAGCGGCCTCCTCGAATTGTCCCGTGATCGATTGGGTAAGTTTCGTAGGCACCACCGATGGGGCCACCTGGTATCAGAACTTCCAGGAGCTGCCATGGGATGACCCGAGTGAGCACCTCCGCCGTTCACCATTGACCTATGTGGGTAATGTCACGACGCCAACAATGCTGATGACTGGCGTGAATGACCTCCGGACGCCGATGCCACAGACCGAGCAGTTCTACAGCGCGTTGAAATTGTTGAAAGTGCCGACCGCGATGGTGCGCTTTAACAATGAGTGGCATGGGACGTCACGCACCCCGTCGAACTTTCTCAGGACACAGGCGTATTTGAAGCATTGGTTCGAGAGATATTCGCGGCCGTCGACGACGCACACCGAGCAGCCCCAGCAGCCGTAAGGGCCGTTGGCTTGAGGAAGATATGCCCCCACGCACGAGGAACTTATTTGATCCGACTAGTGCGGCGAAATTTCCGTTGTCCCGCACGAAACTCGAGCAGTTTGTTCGGTGCCGCCGGTGCTTTTATCTCGATCGGCGACGAGGTATCGGACAACCGCCGGGGTTTCCGTTTAATCTGAATTCGGCAGTCGACCACCTTCTCAAGAAGGAATTTGATGGCTACCGTGAGCGAGGTGTATCACATCCTCTCATGCACGATGCGGGCATCAATGCGATTCCGGCTCCGCACGACCAGTTAGACGAGTGGCGAAATAACTTTAAGGGCGTCAGGGTGCACCATGCAGCAACTAACCTCGAAATTTTCGGTGCGATTGATGATCTGTGGATAACAACAGGAGACTCAACGTATGCGGTGGTTGATTACAAGGCGACGAGTAAGAAAGACAGAGTGAACATCGACGCCCCTTGGCAGAAGTCCTACAAGCGGCAGATGGAGATTTACCAGTGGCTCTTACGGGGAAATGGGTTGACCGTATCCAACACGGGATACTTTGTGTATTGCAACGGTAAGCGGGACCGACCTGGCTTTCACAGTCGATTAGAGTTTGATATCGATGTTATCCCTTACAAGGGCAACGATGGTTGGGTGGAGAAGAGCATTCGCGAAGCCCACGAGTGCCTCATGCAAGACGAGCCCCCTTCCAAGAGTGCTAGCTGCGAGTTCTGCGATTATTCGGCTATGCGTGGCGGGGACTACTGAACCCCTCCCTGCGTAAGTTCCCTTAGCGAGCCCAGAGGTGGAGGTCGTGAATCGACCAGTAAAACGATGGCGACTGATCAATTTGCCGAAATCGCAGTATCCGTGACTGGTTGGGCGGCAGCCCAACATCGATTGGTAGGGAATCTGGTTCATGAACCAGTCCGAGCATGAAGCCGGGAAACCCATGCCCTCGGTAGAGTTCCGTGTAAGTCTGCCCATCGTCGCTTCCCTCGACGACGAGATGCCGTGGATGGTCGTAGAGGCTACTACCCATTGAGAGGCGCACGTGTGCGACATCGGTTGGATGTTCGAACACCACTTCAATCCACTCGTCCCCGGCTTGGGGTCGGTCGGTGGTCCAGCGGGTGGCCTCGTTGCCATCAAGAGCACTCTGGAGCCGAGCGGATTCGTGCGATGCGGTGAGTTCAAGGGTCGAGAGGTCGATCGGTGTCAGGTCTTGGTCCTCCGGTGAATCGACCGTTGGTTCGTCCCACGGACGGAGCTCAAAGACTGAACTAGTGCCGAACGGATGGCGCGCGACCAGCTGGTCCGATTCTGCACGGAGCGCGGCCATCACAGCTGAGCGGTCTGCTGCTCGCATCCATGGCGTATCTTGATACCGATGTTCGTGCACGACGAGATACCGCACGCCGAGTTTGCGCAATCCCCGAAGCACATCGCCATATGAATCAAATTCCGACTGAAACCGCTGGAGGGTCTGCACCAACGTCGTCGAAAACCCGCTATACCCATTCACGATGGGATGCCGATGTTCCAGGGTCCGATAGACATAGCGCATGGTATTCACGATGGTGTCGCGGGGTTGAACAGGAAAAATGATCGCCGCCCCTGCAGGCTGTTGACGAAGCCACTCATAGGCGGCTCTTTCTTGTGGAATTGCTCGTTGGACGAACGGTTCGAGGGTGACCGGGTGGGCACCTTCAACGATGAACACGGTGCTGATGACCGCACAAAGTGCCATGGCGACACGTTTCGGAAAGAAGTCGATGAGGCGACGGGCGCCGAGAGTGGCGAGCACCGTCAGTGCAAGGAAGACGATGACGGCCCATCGTGACGGCACGCGCAGCCCATCAAGTCCTGGCACTACCCCAAGGAACCAGTCATAGGGTGTGCTTTCCAAGAGACGGGTGCCACCATGAGTCAACTCCGGACCGAGAGAGAACGCGAACCCGACTACCCCAACCACGCCATACACGACAGCGACCCGCCCGAGGCGGGGTCCGCGTTGCGTTCGCACGAAAGCGGTCCCTAGGCCGAATGCGGCTAGCGCCAGCAGGCCGAAGCCGGGAAAGAGGGCCCCTTCGGGCTTGCCTGGTGGTAGCACGTTGCCCCATACGGTGAGTCTCGGCGAGGCGTGAAAGTATGACAAGGTATCCGCGCTATACATCACCGTCTCGCCCCGAGTTCGATAAAGCGGTTGGGTCTCGCGGGCGTCGAGATACCCTTTTAATACCGGTATCGTTACCGCAAGCATGAGAAGGGCGGCGACGGTCAGTTCAAGCATGACTCTAGAACGTGACCGGACCAGGGTCGCGAACTCGGTAGTGGTAACGACAATTACTGCCGCAGCAAAAAAGTAGAAGAAGTAACCGTTCGAAAAACCCTGGAGTAGAAAGGCGACCGCGAAGCCGGTGAGCGCTAGCCGTTTCCCGGTTACGAAGTAGCGATGGAGTGCCCAGAGTGCGACGGGCATCCACCCATACATCAACACTTGGAGATGGCCACTTTGGTCAGCTCGGTAGGGTAGAAATGCGAACGCGATTCCGCCGACGAGGCCGGCTACGCGACTACCGGTCAGCGAACTCGTTAGCAGATACATGCCGCTACCGGCGAGGACAAACGAGGCGAGGAACGCAGCGTTATACCCAATCATGGGGTTTCCAGTGACCCATTGAATAGGTGCCGTGAACACTGCAATGCCCAGTAGATGTTCGGAGTAGGCCAGGGTGTTGACGTAGGGGTAGAACATTGGTGCATCCCATAGCCCCTGGAGTCCGTGACGGATGCGGTCGGCATCCCATGCCAAAATCCAGGTATTTAGCAGTGGGTCACCGAGGTCACTAGGGAGCGTGTCGCCAAGGTGGAGAATTAGCGGATAGGTGGCGACACATGCGGTAACAGTGAAGGCTCCGACGACCAGCGCGACCTCACGCAGGGAGGTGGCCTCGAAAGAGGACCAGAAGGTGGCCAGGCGACCGGGCTTAAATAGAAGGTCTGCGATACGTCGTGCCACTACGCTTAGTTCCCGATCGAAAGGAGCTCACGGTTGGTCCGAAAGTACCACCGCCCATCAACCAGTGCGGGTGATGCGAGGGTCTTCGCATGCAGTTCGTTCACGTGGAGTATTTCGAATTCTGAGGCGTCGCGTATGACGAACGTCTCCCCAAGATCATTTGTAAAGAAGACTTTTCCGTCCACGGCCACCGGCGAAGCGGAGAAGCCCTCGCGGGTGGCGCGGCCGAGGCGGCCTTGCCAGAGCACCTCACCGCGCCGAGCATCGAAACAGGTCACAATGCTCGCCATGTCATTCACGAGGTAGAGTCGATTGCCGGACAAAAGCGGTGAGGGAACAAACGGGGACCCCTTTGGACTTTTCCACACCACGTGCGTCGCGGTAACGTCGCCGCTTCCGCCTGGCAGGATTGCGAGGGTTGGACCAGCGCGGCCAGAGGAGCAAAACACCATGCCGTGGCCAACGACTGGGGTTGGGATCACTTCAAAGAGATTGCCTCCGCAATTCCAGAGCTCCACGCCAGTATTTGGATTGTAGGACTGGACGCGGCGCTGACTGCTGACAATTAATTCATCACGCTCACCGGTGTGGATGGCAATTGGTGAGCCCCACCCGACGCTCCCACGGCGAGAGGTGCGCCAGACCGGCTCTCCTGAGTGTTTGTCGAATGCCGCAACGAAGGCTCCCCCCTGTGTACCGCCACTGTGGTCTTGGTAAAGAATGATTGTGTTCTTGTAGAGAAGGGGAGAGCCGGCCGTGCCGTGGTAGTTGCTAATTGTTCCGAAGGAGCGGTGCCAGACGAGGCGCCCATCGAAATCCATAGCAACGAGCCCTTTGCTACCGAACGACGCGTAGACCAGGTGCCCGTCCGTGGTGACCGTAGCTGACGCATGGGTGTTTTTTTGGTGGATGTGTTCATTGGTTGTGTCCGGCACCTCGGTTTGCCAGAGTCGTTCGCCATCGGACCGACGGAAGCTCAAGACTGACACCGTCCCAACGTCGTTGTCTGCGGTGGTGAGAAAAATTTGGTCGGCCCAAATAATGGGCGAGGAAGCGCCCTCACCAGGCACCTCCACTTTCCAGACGACGTTCTCTGTGTCGGACCACGTGTCGGGATAACCGGTTCCCTCCACCAACCCCTGCCCCGATGGGCCCCGCCAACGCGGCCAGTAGTCTTGGGCTTCGCCGTCGGGAACGATCATCCGGACTGCGTCAGCCCCTTGGCCGGCAGCTTGATACGGACTGGCCAATAACATGAAGAAAACGCCCGTGCATACGATTTGCCGTGCGGTGTACTGACAGCGTTGGCGACAAGGCATATTCATCTCACCCACGTTTACGACGTGATGTGAACGATTATACTGGTGATAGAAATTGAATTACCTGCCGGGTTCGAAGAGGACATAATTACCTAGTAATTCTGGATACTTGGATAGGAACTTGGAGAGGTAGGGCTTGATGCGTTTCACATTGACAGTCGTGGTTGTCGTTGCGCTAAGTGGGGTGTTTAGAGACGCCCGGGTGTTGAGCAGCGAAGTTGCCCAACCGGAGTTCTCTCCTACATCTCTCGAGGGAGGCTGGGTGCTCAATGCTGACCTGAGTGATGAGCCGCGAGCCCGTCTCGAAGGCGTCGGTGATGACCGCGGGAGGGGTCGTGGCCGTGGGTTAGCTGGTCGCCGAGGCAGCGGTCCCGGTGGTCGTGGCCGTGCGGGCGGAAGCCCTCCTACCCGTGAAGAGTTGGCTCGGCTTCGCCAAGGGATCCAGGAAGCGGTGAGAGACCTTATGACCGCTCCACGCCGGATGACAATTGTAATGATCGAGAACGAGATTGTGGCGACCTACGATGACGGGCGTGTGATTCGTTTAGTATCTGATGACCAGGCACACAAAGGGATCGCCGGTACCAGTATGCAGGTCACTCGAAAAACGCGATGGGAAAATGAAAAACTCGTGACGGATATTTCATTGGATTCCCGCATCGAGGTTAAGCTGGAACAAACCTATGAAGTTCGTCTGACAGACCCCGAAGGTAAACAGTTGATTGTGACCTCGCGATTTATTGGCGGTCGAGCCAGTAATGGAGACCGTCGAGAGCTTCGGCGAGTCTATGACGTGGAACCATCATAGGACGAGAGCCGGAGCTTACAGCTCCAGGGGTAAGTCCGCGCTTTCTCTTAAGGTGCGGTCGCAGCTTCCAAGTCTTGATTTTCAGGTACCGCCTCAACGAGGAGGGCGAGGGCTTTGCGTAAGCCATCACCGCCTGGTCCTGCACCCTTGTAGTGCCCGAGGCGGACCACCACGAGGTCGTGTGACGGAATGATGGTTGTGGATTGGCCACCGGCGCCTCGCATGGAGTAGGCAGTTTCGGGAATCGGATTACTACCGTTGAGATTCAGCCAGAAAAACGCACCGTAAACCAATCGGCCATCGGCCTCCCACGCTGGCGCCAGTGTGCTCACGAACTCTGCCCAGTCCTCCGCAAAGACTTGGACACCGTTCGCTAGGCCATTCTGTAGATACAGGTTGCCTAGGCGAGCCCAATCCCGACCAGTGCCAAACTCGGCGCCTTGCAAGAGAAAGTTCCCAAAGGGGTCCGTCTCCATGACCATGTGACGAACGCCGATCTGGTCAAAGAGCGCGCGTTGGGGAAACGAGTGGTAATCCTCACCGCGTCCTTCGACACCGAGTCGAATCAGATAGTTTGTGAGCACCGGGTCACAGTTGCGATAGCGACCCACGGTGTTCGGTGGCCACTGTTGCGGCCTAGTGGCGGCCCACTCGAAAGAATTTACACTGCCTGTATACAAGTAGAGGTGGTCGAGGTAACCGAGTGATGGGTCCAGGTCGGGGTCGCCGGGCGCTCGACAGCGCAGGCCGCTTGACATCCTGAGGATATCGGCGATGCGAATGTTGGCGCGCGGGTCGCCTTCGTCTTGCCACTCAGGGACCGGGGCAGGTTGCCAGAGATCGTACACGCCCTGATGGATGAGGATGCCCATAAGCGTCGCCGTTAAGCTCTTGCCCATCGACCAACTCTCAAGCGGCGTGTGCATTGTGATGCCGTCGCGATACCGTTCTCCGATGATTTGTCCTTTCCAGGTCACAACGAAGGCTGCGGTCAGACCTTCGGGTGGTTCAAATGCCGCGTTGACGGCTTCAGCGACCTTCTCCATATCCAAGTCCGCCGGGAACGGCTCGTCGGGAAGCAGGTCACCCATGGGCCAAGGCTCTGTCGAAGCGTCGGGCAGCGTAGTTTCAATCACCGCCGGAGTGAAGTAGACCTCGTCCTCCCCGATGGGGAGGGTCACGCATCCTTGGTCTCCGAGGTATCTCGAGACACGTGTGACGCCGTTTGGAAGGGTGAGACGAACTTCCTTCTTTTCCAGGTCCACAACCCGGTCGGTGACCTTCGCGCGTTCGTCGTAAGGGCTTTGGAAATAGCCGATACTTTCGGCAGCGAAGTCTGCGTCGAGACCTGTGATGAAGACGGCCGAGCAGAGCACTTTAGCGAAGCCAGAGGTGTGATGTGTCAGTGCGTCACCCGGTGGCGGCATATAGGGGGTGTCCAATTCCAAAGCGGCCGCCCTGGCGATGAGTGCGTCGCGTGGTGAGAGTTCTATGTCAGCTTCACCATCGCTGACGCGGTTGCACGCTACCGATGTGAGCAGTAAAGCCACAACGCATCCAGAGATTGTTGTTCGTAAAGAAACCTGACTCATCGGCTCCCCCGTATGCTCCTAGGTTGTTTCCAAAATTTTAACGACGCATTTCACTCAGCATTAATTACCTTGATACATTACCCGCCAGATTCGACCTGTTTTGTCGTTCGAAATATACAGGCTGCCGTCTGGGCCCTCCGCGACCCCTGAGGGGCGGTAGGTTGCGTCGTTCCGTTCCATCAGGGGTGTCTGTCCGGCGAAACCGTCTGCAAAGATTTCGTATTCTCCGTTCGTCGGTGCATCTCCCATGAACGGCACAAACACGACGTTGTAGCCGCCTTGGGGTAGGGGAGCACGGTTCCAAGAGCCATGGAACACGATAAACGCTCCACCCTGATAGCGAGCGGGAAACTGATCGCCGGTGTAGAACAGCAATGCGTTCGGCGCCCAGTGGCCAGGAAATCCGATGAGAGGGGGCGGATACTGATCGCACTGTCCGACTAGTTGTCCATCGCCGCCGTATTCTGGCGCAAGGATGCGTTTCCCTTGCTGCCAGTCATGATGGCAATAAGGCCAACCGAAGTTGGAGCCTTCCTCAATCTTTAGGAACTCTTCTGAAGGAAGTTCGGCGTTCTGCTCGTCGGTGAAACGCCCTGGCCATAGCGTGTTGAGTTGGTCGCGTCCGTGCTGGACTAAATACAGCCCGCCTTCGGTCGGATGCCACGCCATCGCAAAGTTTTGTCGCATTCCAGTGGCGAAATGCGTGCCGGTTTCCTGAGTTTGGTTCGCTGCATTCTCGTCAAACCTCCACACGCCACCATGGAGGTCGAGTAACGAGCAGGGGTTTTCACCAGCCTCTTCAGGTACGCGTCCGCCGGGTTGGCACGCATTAGAAGGAGCGCCAACGTTTACATACATGCCCCCGGTGCCGTCAAAGGCAAACCCTTTAGCACGATGACCCTCTTGGTCGGGCAGGGTAACGAGCAGTTCTGGTGGTTGTTCGGGAATGAGCTCGTTCGCGCGCATTCGATAGCGCTCGATGGCCGTATCCCGACCGAAGTAGAGGTAGTTGTTATGGAGACCAATGCTCGTGCCCCCATCTCTGCCGAATCGTTCTTGGTGGTCAGCTCGACCATCCCCCGTGGTATCGCGGAGAGCAATGATGTCAGCAGGTGCCCCTTGATTACGGATCGCGACATACAGGTCACCGTTCGGTGCGACGGTCAGGTGACGGGCGGCACCGAGGTCCTCTGCTACCACCATCGCACAGAATCCATCCGGTAACGTGATGCCGCCATTGTCCGGGTCACAGGCGGGGAGATTTGCCTGGGCGTTCACCGGGAGAGTTCCGATGACCAAGATGCCGCAGCCAGCTAATACAATCATGCTGAATAGTCGTTTCATGGCTTCTCCGTTTCCGAGGTCTGATTACTCGAGGGTGATTATCTCATTACAGGTATGGCACCCCTAATTCTTCAACACACTAGGCCTGGTTCGCGGTGTAGGGTCGGTGGTTGTTACTGGCGTCCAGTGATACACTCTGGCTCCAAAATTTTTAACTTTAGGAGGGCTGCCATGTTCAATGCAGGTCGAGTTGTCTCCGTGCTATGCGGTCTGATTCTCGTGTTCACGTGTGCTGTGGAGAACGTGTCTGCGCAAAACCAGGCACCCAATCCGTATCGTACTGTGGAGGGGGTCTGGGCTCCGCTTCCTGATGGACGGGCCTGGGGATCAACGAGTGCGGTCGAGGTTTCTCCGGATGGTGAAACCATCTGGGCTCTTGATCGGTGTGGCGAGAACACCTGTGTGGGTCACGATGATTTGGATACGGTCTTTCAGTTTGATAAAGACGGTAACCTTCTTACGAGATTTGGTGCTGGGATGTTCGTGTGGCCGCACGGAATTGACGTGGATGACCAGGGGAATGTGTGGGTGGCCGATGCCCGTGGTGAGGGTAACCGCGGACACCAAGTTATCAAGTTCAGCCCAGAGGGTGAAGTGTTGATGCGCCTTGGAACCGCAGGTGTTGCGGGACGGACCGAGGAGACATTCGACCAACCGAATGATGTGCTCGTGGCACCAAACGGTGACATCTTTGTGGGCGACGGACATCCCGCCAATGGGAATAATCGGATCGTGAAATTTTCAAGTGATGGCACCTACATTATGGAGTGGGGCGAAACAGGTTCTGAGCCTGGTCAGTTTCGAACGCCTCACGCGCTCGCGATGGATTCGCAGGGCCTGTTGTATGTTGGCGACCGGAGCAATCGTCGCATACAGGTGTTCGACCAAGATGGTGAGTTCATCAGGGACTTTTACGGGTTTGGTCGGGCGAGTGGCTTGAGCATTGATTCGAACGACATGCTTTACATCGCAGATTCTGAATCGAACTGGCGGCGGAATCCCGGGTTTAAACGAGGCATTCGGATCGCAAGTGTCAGTGACGGGCTCGTTGTGGCTTTCATTCCTGATCCCGAGCCGGACCAAGATAACGCGGGCACGAGTGCAGCAGAAGGTGTGGCCATCGATAACGAGGGCAACGTTTATGGTGCTGAGGTTGGTCCACGTGCGTTAAGGAAGCATGTCAAGCCGTAGGATTCATGTGGAAGTCGGTCCACGAGGATGTTCTGGTGGACCCGGATGTCTGAGCAGGAGGGTCCAACGGCTCGTTCAGTAAAAGGGGCGCGATCTATGAGCGAAGTGACTTTGACTGTGAACGGCGTAACACACACTGTGGATGTCGACCCGGTGACCCCATTACTCTACGTCCTGCGGAATGACCTCGGCCTAAAAGGTCCTCGGTTTGGCTGTGGTCTTGGGCAGTGCGGGGCATGTACGGTGATCATTGACGGTGTCGCAACTCGCTCGTGTATGACGCGTATCGCCCGTGTACAAGGTGCGATCACTACTTTGGAAGGGCTCGCCAAGGATGGCGAACTTCACCCAGTGCAACAGGCTTGGATTGACGAGCAAGTCCCTCAATGTGGCTTTTGCCAGAACGGCCAGATTCTGACGGCGAAGGCGTTACTTGACCAGAATCCGAATCCGACGGATACCGAGATTCGTGAGGGGATGTCTGGAGCTCTCTGCCGATGTATGACGTATTACAGAATTCAGGCTGCGATTAAGCGTGTTGTTGGGGTGATGGCTTCGGGTCAATCGGCAAGCGTCGAGGAAGGTGTCAAATGACTATCTTCACGAGTATTCCAAAGAAGCTTGAAGAAGTGTTGGAAGCTCGCGCTCCTCTGGCGTCCCGCCGAGACTTTCTCAAGACCTCAGGCCTTATTGTGGTGAGCGTCGGAGCGGTCGCTGCGAGCGTCAGTCCTCTTGTGTCTGCGGTGGGAGGTAATGGGGCTGAGGGGCAGGGGACAGGCCCGTATCCCGACCCCGACTTCAGGCAACTCGACTCGTGGATAGTCATTCATGGGGATAACACGGCGACTTTCTATGTAGGGAAAACTGATTGCGGCCAAGGTACGGGGACAGCGTTTCGTCAGATGATGGCCGATGAACTCGACATTGGCTACGACAGCACGAGCCTCGTGATGGGCAGCACCGATGTAACCCCAGACCAAGGGGGTTCAGGTGGTTCTGATGCGATCCAGCGAGACGGGTGGCCGATGCGGCGAGTGGCGGCTGAAGCGCGCCGCGTTCTGCTGGAGTTAGCCTCAGAACGACTCGGTGCTCCTGTTGAGGAGCTCCTCGTGAATGAAGCAGTGGTGACGCTCAAAGCGAACCCCTCTAGGCAAGTTACCTACGCAGACTTGATTGGCGGGCAGCGGTTTGATGTCAGTCTGATGGGCCGGAATGTTAACGAGACGACTGGAGTGGCCGAGGTTAAGCCGGTGGAGGCGCTCCGGATTGTCGGCCAGTCGCCAATGCGCTACGACATTCCACCGAAGGTGGATGGCTCATTGACATGGGCGGTGGATATGACGCTCCCGGGCATGGTACATGCGCGGAATATTAAACCGCCGATCGCAGGCGGACGACTTCGCAGCGTTGACGAATCGTCCGTCGAAAATCTGCCAGGGTTTATCCGGGTGGTGCGGAAAGGTAATTACCTAGCGGTAGTCTGCGAACGAGAGGAGCAGGCGATCACCGCCGCCAGGCGGCTCAAGGCCGACTGGGAAAAACCTTCGTCGGCACCGTTCCCAACATCCGAAGAACTGTTTTCCTATATGCGCGCGGCGACTCCTACGTCGAAGTTCGAGCCGGACCCGACTGGGGACCCAGAGGCTGCGCTCGCGGGTGCAGCTACGGTGATCGAAGCTGAATACGACGTGCCGTTTCAAGGTCACACCGCTTTTGGCCCCGCACATGCTTTGGCCGATCCCTCTGACGGCCAGATGACGATTTACTCCAATGACATGAAATCCTACGGCATGAGGGTTGGCATTGCGGAATTTCTTGGGATGCCTCGGGACCGTGTGCGCGTGGTCTGGATGGAAGGCCCTCAGGCCTATGGCCGGACGGCAGCTGATGATGCGGGCTTTGAGGCTGCATTCCTGGCGAAAGAGATTGGGCGTCCGGTGCGCCTGCAGTGGATGCGTGACGAGGAGACAGCTTGGGATACAAAGGGCACCGCGTTCACGTTCGCGTTGCGAGGGGGTCTTGACGTCCAGGGGAATCTCGTTGCGTTCGAATACAACGCGCAGGCAGCGGACCACAACCACGTCGGGTACAACGAAGTGGAAACGGTCTTGGTCTCACAGCTCATGGGAACGAGGTTGGAGACCCCAAATAGCGGAAGGGCAGCGACACCCTCCGCGATGTACACGATTCCGAACCTGCGGGAAGCCACTCAGGTAGTCAGTCTGCCCATGGTGTGGGAAACGCCGCTTCGGACTGGCAACCTCAGAGACCCGAACGGACCCCAAGTGACCTTTGCCTCCGAATCGTTTATTGATGAGCTGGCAGCGGCGGGGAATGTCGATCCAGTCGCGTTTCGCTTAGGTTTGCTCACTGCTAGTACGGACGACGACAGCGGCTTCAAGCGGGCACGTTCCATTGCTGTTATCCGCGCTGCTGCAGAGGCCTATGGTTGGGACACTCGTCCATCTCCGAAGGCTCGTGGCGAGGGAATTGTTGTATCGGGGCGCGGAATCGCCTACGCCTACCGCAGTGAAACGGTGGTTGCCGAAATTGCCGAGGTCGAAGTGAACCGTGATACCGGTCACGTCTGGGTGAAACGACTGGTATGTGCGCATGACTGTGGCCTGGTCATTAATCCTGAGGGATTGCGTCGCACGATCGAGTGCGGGATGCTCCACTCGTTGAGCCGTACGCTTCACGAGGAGGTGCAGTTCGATAACGAAAAGGTGACAAGTGTGAATTGGCGGTCTCACCCGAGCCTCCTGCACGCCGATACGCCGGCCGTGATCGATGTTGTGTTGGTCAATGGCGACCCGAATCCTGGTCGGTCCGACTTGCCTCCCTATGGGGCAGGTGAAACGGTCTGCAAGCCTCTGATTGCAGCGGTGGCGAACGCCATTTTCGATGCGACGGGCGTGCGGCTTCGTCGAATACCTTTCCGAGATGAACGCGTGCTGGCGGAACTTACCGCCGGCGCTGTGTGACGGCGTTGATTGGTCGACGAAGACAGGCGACGGTAAAGCGATGCTGACTCGACGCACGTTCCTTCTCACTCCTCTAACCGCCTCACTGGCCCACGTTGTCAGCGCGCAATCAGCGTTACCTGGCAAGATGCTGCTCAGCATGCATCAGAACACGTCAGCGGCGGCGGGTTACCGGAGCTCGCTCGAGGGCTGGGCAAAGGCCGGGATTCGGTATGTTGAGCTCGGCGCTCCGCAGCTCAACGATTTTCTTGAGAGCGATACCTTGCCGGCGGCGAGGCGCCTGTTAACCGATTTGGGATTGACCCCGGTGTCAGCCGCTGTCGTGTTACAGGACATCTGGCTGCCGGGTCCCGCTCGAACCGCCTCACTTGAGGTGTGGAGAAATACCTGTGATCAATTTGCCAGCTTAGGGTTAGAGAAAATTTACTCACCATCGGTGACTAATCGCGCGGTCACCAAAGAGGACTTTGCAGCTACGCCAGACTGTATTCGTGAAACGGGGGAGATTGCCCACGAGTACGGCCTGACGGCGATGATCGAATTTACTCGCACGTCGACCCATCTTGCGACACTGACGTCCGCGCTCGCCATGATTCGGGAGGCGGCGCATCCCAACGTCAGACCCATGCTCGACTTTTTTCACTTTTGGTCTGGGCTGAGCAAGTTTGATGACCTTGATTTACTTGAGCCTGGGGAACTCGCTCACGCGCACTTTCAGGATTTACTCGAGACGCCCCGGGAGTTGATCGACAATGATTCACGGCTGATTCCCGGTGATGGAATCGCGCCGGTGGTACGAATCCTTCGGAAATTGGCTGACAAGCGGTATGCAGGGGCGCTATCAGTTGAACTCTTTCGGTCAGAGTTCGTGGAGGGGGACCCTTTCCAGGTAGCTACTGAGATTCGTCACAAGTCTGAAACCGTGATGCGCCTGGCAGGGGTTTTGTAGTCTGCACGGGTCTCACGACGCCACCTTCTGCCCACTCTATTTCCTAAAACCGGTTTCTGTTAGACCACCGCAGGGGCGCTTGGTATTCTCTCGGTATGTGCGGCCGTTTCACAGTGACCAATCCTGAGGCTATCTTGCTTGAGTTGGTCGGCGAGAACGAACACCCTGAGATTGAGGCGCGCTACAACGTCACGCCAGGGCAGAAGTCATCGGTGGTCACTGTCGGTGAGGACGGTTCAAGGCGCCTGACAGAAATGCGGTGGGGGTTGGTCCCATCATGGGTTAGAAACCCCACGAGCGGCCGTCGCATGATTAATGCCAGGGTCGAAACGGTAGCTGAGAAACCCGCGTTCCGCGATAGCGTCGTTCACCGTCGCTGCGTTGTGGCGGCGGACGGGTTTTACGAGTGGCAGAGGTCTTCAGGGGGTAAGCAACCCTACCTGGTTCGCCTCAACGATGGCGCTCCGTTTGGATTTGCTGGGCTATGGGATGGTTGGCGCAGTCCGGAGGGCCACGTGCTCGATACCTTCACTATTCTAACGACCGCTGCTAACGCATTAGTCGAACCGATCCATAAACGCATGCCCGTTATGCTGAATCGTCAGCAGCGAGAGGCGTGGCTGATGCCGTGGACTGGGTCAGAGAGTATCCACCAGTTTTGTGAGCCGTTTCCCGCGTTGGCGATGGAAGCAATCCCGGTGAGCGACTACGTCAATAATCCCGCCCACGATTCTGTTGAGTGCCTGCAGTCTGTTCCCTTGCCGGCCCGCCAGACGCTTTTTTAGTTCCCGGTCACCGGACGACTGAGAATCGTCACGACCTCTTTCCCGCCAAACAAATGTTCCGCCACTGTCACACCCGCAAAATTGAAGCCCGCAGCTGTTGCTGCTAGAAGTTCCTGTTGCATGGTCGAGGTTTTGGTTGTTGCTAAGAGTTTGTATTCAATCCGCTGGATGCTTTCCAGGTCTCGGTTCCGCTCCAGAATTACGACGGTCTCCTTGTCGAGGCTTGTTTGGGCTCGGTAGAGGAATCCGGCATTACCTGCTCGTTGAAGTTCCTCCTCCATTGTGGATGTCTTAACGGTCGCAAGTAACCTGTACTCGGTCCTGGATGTCGAATCTGGATTACGCTGCATGACCACCACCAGTTCCCAAGCTCCCCACGCGGTCTTGCCACCTTGGAGTCCAGCCAAGGAATACCCTGCATCCGCAACCTCCTGCATTTCCCGCTGCATCGTCGAGGTTCTTGTTGTGGCTAAGAGCACGAGATTGTGGTCCACCAACTTGTTCAGTGTGGCTCGTGTTTCCGAGGGGTCCTCCGGGGCAGTTGAGACCCCAGAGGAACCACAAGACGCAAGAGTGAGTCCAAGAAGGGACACTCCGAGAATGACTGCGGATGGTTGATGCGCCCTCAATGCCATAGGATGTCTCCTGTGCTGACTAGCGACGGCGAACGTGAACCTGGTTGTGTGCAGATGCTTGACTGGGGATGCTTCATAGGGGCCAAACTAGGAGAATCATCGGCAATCCAACAGCGATGACGAGTAATTCTAGCGGAAGCCCCATCCTCCAATAGTCCCCGAACTTGTATCCGCCTGGACCCATGATAATCGTGTTGTTCTTGTGTCCGATCGGCGTCAAGAAGGCGCACGACGCGGCGACCGCAACGGCCATGAGGAATGGGTCAGGGCTTACGCCAAGGCGATGGGCGATATCGACGCCGATGGGAGCGGCGATCAAGGCCGTAGCGACATTGTTCAATACGTCAGACAGGGTCATGGTGATGACCATGAGGATGGCGAGGACGACCACAACAGGCAGTCCCTGCGCCAAGGTCACGATGCCCTCGGCGATGAGGGCCGTGCTGCCGCTTTCCTCAAGGGCGGTTCCTATCGGAATTAGACAGCCGAGTAACACGATCACCGGCCATTCGACCGACTCGTAGAGTCGAGACAACGGCACAATGCGCAGTAGCAGGTAAACGACGGCCACGGCACCAAGGGCCACCGGCAGGTAGAGCAGGCCAAGGCTTGCTGCTAGGACTGCTGCGCCAAAGGCCAGCACAGCCATCCAAGCTTTGCTCCGCTGGAACACCCGGATGCCTCGGTCGGCCAGCGGGAGGCAACCTAACCACTCGACCACATCCGGCAGGCTTTTGGTGTGGCCAAGTAGTAACAGGATATCCCCTGGTTCGATGCGTAATTTTCGTACGCGGTCGCGGAAACGACGTCCGCGACGTGAGACACCGAGGAGTGTCACTTCCCTCTGATAAAGAAGACGGATGTCGAGTGCGGTCCGGCCCGCGACCCGCGCACCAGCTGGCACCACGACCTCGAGAAGTTCGAGGCTTTCACTAGCTACACCGGTATGTTTCTGAGCACCGGCATAGTCGAGCCCGGTTGCTCCGAGGAATTGTTCGATGGCTTGAGGGGCACCTTCTAATACGATTACGTCACGCTTGCGGATCACCTCGTCGAGGACACGGCCAGAGAGGCGCTCTCCACGTCGAACCAGCCCGAACGGGACGACCTCCTCCTCGGGAGCCAGTGACTGTAATTCACGCAACGTCATGCCGATCGCTTTTGACCCATCTCGGACTGTGCCTTCCCCGATGTACCCACGAAGGTCCATCAGCTCCTCGGCGCTGTCGAGTTGGCTCCGCTCGATGGGAATCAATCGCCAACCGATAAATGTGACGTAACTCACACCCACAATTGCCACGACAAATCCGACCGGCGCGAAGTCAAACATGCTGTAGGGGGCTCCAAGGGCCTCTTCCCGAAAGGTTGCGATCACGACGTTGGGCGGGGTGCCGATCAATGTCACCATTCCACCAAGAATCGACGCAAAGGAAAGCGGCATCAGGGTGAGGGCTGGGCTACGTTTTGCCTTTTTTGCGGCTTGCATATCCACTGGCATGAGCAACGCCAGCGCGGCAACGTTGTTCATCACTGCACTCAGGGCCGCGCCAACGGTGGACATGACCGCTACATGGACACGCAATCCTCTTGAGGTGCTCACCAAGTGCTTGGCTAGGACTTCGATTGCGCCGGACCCGTAGAGGCCTTGGCTGATAATTAGAACCAAGGCGATGATTAGGGTTGCTGGATGGCCGAAACCTGCAAACACCGCTTCTTGGGGGATTGCGCCGCCGATGTAGGCAACGGTCAGAGCTCCGAAAGCGACGATGTCGTATCTAATCCGGCCCCACAACAGTAGAAGGAAAATCCCAAAGAGTAGCGCAAAGAGAAATAGCTGTTCAGGATTCAACACGAGGACGGTCCACGGTGCAGGCTAACGTTCGTGCGCACGGTCAAAGTCAGGACGACGGTCTTAAAAGGATGTCTTGTTTGTTCCAACCAGTCAAACTGAAGTCTGAACTGTTTCCCTGATTACGGTTAAACGTCAGCTGTGGTAGGGTAAAAGGCAGGTTCAATCAAGGCTTCAATAGAGGATGTCATGACGTGTGGGGAATGCGATCACGAGCTGCCTGACGGCGCCAAATTCTGTATGAACTGCGGAGCTGATCAGCGAGGTGCCGCTGCGTTGCACGGCACGGAGCGGCCACTCCGCCGGTCGGACACCAACCGAAAAATTGCCGGTGTGTGTGGTGGCCTTGCTGAATACTTCGAAGTCGACGTCACCGTTATTCGAGTTCTGTTGGTTATCGTGACCATTGTGCCAGGTGCGTTGGTCGGTGGCATCGTGGCTTACCTAGTGGCTTGGCTTCTCATGCCTGGGGAACAGGCCAGAGGCCCCGCTGACCCCGGTCGGCAGTTAACCCAGTCTGCGACCAACCGTAAGATTGGCGGTGTTTGTGGTGGACTCGGTGAGTATTTCGGGGTTGACCCCACTGCCGTTCGTCTTCTCGGGGGCGTGCTGTCCATTGTCCCAGGGGTGATTGTGGGTGGGGTTCTCGTCTATCTAGTGGCTTGGCTCGTGATGCCGTCGCCCCCGGAAGGAAATTCGGACAGTTCGGTACCCGACGAATTTCTTGGCGTGTAAACTTCCAATTCGAGCACGGGAGACGCTGTAGGCCATCCATCCCAACGCTATCTGGGTATTAAGTTCCTCTTGGTGCCCCATGGAAAAAGCACCGATTCTCACCGGTTTTTCATGATTATTCGTCGTACTATTATGTGGTGGTTCATGAGAGTTGGCGGTTCCTCTGGCAGTATGTTTCCTTATTGAGGAGGGTAGTTCTGAGATGGGGCGGTGGTTGCGGTCTGGACTGATATTGGCGACGGCACTCTGGTTAGCCGGTGTGGCTCCGTTGTCTGCTGGACAGGAAACAGAGGAAGAGGAAAGCGGTTGGGTCGGTTCGGCTGATGTCAACTTTGTGTTCACGGGCGGCAACGCGTCATCCCGGACTCTTGGACTTCGCAACAGTCTGAGGCGCAACTGGGGTGATAGGTCGGTATTGCTGGAGGGCGGTGCGATTCGTGCGTCGTCCACGAAGACCACGCGGAGTGCGATTGGCCCGTCGGTAACCAACTTCGACCTAGCTAAGGAATCCACCTCTCGAATCACGGCCGAGAACTACTTCGCTCGAGGCCGGTATGAGTATCCGCTGTCCCGTTGGGGCCTGTTGTATGGAGGTGCTGGCTGGACCCGAAACACCTTTACCGGTGTTGCCAGTCGCTATTCTGCGGCAGCTGGTATCGGCAATACCTGGTTGGACGATGACACGGTTGCTTTGCAGACCGACTACGCCTTCACTTATACGATTCAGGATGAAGTCATTGATGACCCTTCGTCCGACGACGCATTTTTTGGGGTGCGACTGTCATGGAGCTATCGGTATCAAGCCAATGAGACCACCTCGTTCGAGAGTTCCCTTATCGCTGACGAGAATCTTGAAGACCGGTCCGATTTCCGAGTTGACCTTACTAACTCGATGGCGGTGGCCGTGAGCGGTCCTCTCGCACTGAAGCTGAGTTGGCAGGTGCTTTACGACAGCCGCCCGTCTCTCGTTGGAGTTCCGTTGCAATACCCGTTCGGTAATTTTACGGGACAGACGGCTTTAGCCAAGCTGAACAAGATGGACCACCTGTATACACTCGCGCTTGTTATAAATTTCTAGACGCTACGGATGCGGGCTAAGGCATGAGTCCCTGGGTCGTGAGCGCGACACGGTATAACCCAGTGCGTGCAGTCATGTAGAGCGTACGGCCGTCGTTGCCCCAAGCCACATTCGCTGGAACCTCGTTGGGCTGAATCGTGCCCAGGTGTTTTCCGGTCGGGTCTAGCACCCATACGCCGCCTGGACCGGTGGCGAACACGTGTCCTTCCTGGTCCACCTTTAAGCCATCAGGTGAACCTGGGGCTGTTTCCGCGGTGACGTCGAAAAAGATCCGCCCACTATCGAGTGAGCCGTCATCCATTACGTTGTAGGCCATCCAGACCTTGTGTTCGGCGTCAGAGTTGGCCACGTAAAGCGTGGACCCGTCCGGGGAAAAAGCGATGCCGTTGGGCCGAGTCTGTTCACGGTTGAGCAACTCCAAGTCGCCCGCCGGGCTCAGTCGGTATATGCCGCTAAAGTCCAACTCTTTGGCGGGGTCTTCGTCTTGTTGAGGTAATCCGTAAGGAGGGTCGGTGAAGTAGAGCGAACCGTCAGCACTGTAAGCGCCATCGTTCGGACTGTTCAGTCGCTTACCCTCGTAGCGGTCTGCCAGGACGGTATGGGTGCCATCAGATTCAATGCGGGTTACCTGCCGGTGTCCATGTTCCATGAGGATCAACCGTCCCTCGGGGTCGAGGGTGAGTCCGTTGGACCCCACTGACGGACCTTCGCCATCGAAGACCGGATTCATAAAATCGCTCAGGTTTCCATCCGGCGTCCACTTGTAGATCGCGTTTCCGCGAACGTCACTGAATAGTAAGTGCGGACTTGGCTGCTGCACCCACACTGGACCCTCGGTGAACGCGAACCCTGCATGGAGCTTTTCAATGCGGGCGTCGACCGGCACGATTGCATCAAGAGCCGGGTCCACTCTTAATATTGACCCTGCACTGGTCTCCAGCTCAGGCGGTGAGTCAATCACCGGCTCCTCCGGCTCAGAGGTGCAACCGCTTACACCACAGAACCCTACGAGCATGCTCACTGCAATCCATTTCGTCATGACTTCACCCCGTTTACTTGCCCATGTCATGGTGACCTGAGCGCACCTGTAGTTTGCCATAAGGGTCTCCTCGAGTGCTGGCCCCTGTTTCAACGAAGACTGGCCATATCGGAAGAGTGTCGGTATAAAAGGGGCTCATGTATACCCGTGTTGCGAATTTCGGTGTCGCGTTATTGGTGTTGGGTCTGGGAACCAATGGTCAGTTGGGTGCCGATGTCCCGCCAGTCTCGGTAACCTCGTCCACTGTTCAGGAGGCTGGCCGCCGATACTATGAGCGCCTGTGCGCACGTTGCCACGGCGCCGACGGACAAGGAGGGGAGTTTGGCCTCTCGATTGTGGAGGGCCTCTCACAGCGAACCGACGCGCAACTGACGACACTTATCCGTGACGGCCTGCCTGATCAAGGAATGCCTGGTGTGGTGCTTACGGGCCCTGAATTGCGGGCTCTCATTCCCTTTGTACGAACGCTGCGACCGCCCGTGGATGCAGCGTTGCCGTCGGTCATGGTTGAGATGGTTGATGGCAGTATGCTGGTCGGGAGCCGCCTTAATCGTAGTTCGACCGAACTCCAGGTGCTTTCCAACGGCGACGAGCCGCGCATTCACCTGCTACGCCGGTCTGGTGAGCGTTATCGCCGGGTGACGTCTGAAGTGGATTGGCCTACCTACAACGGGGACGTTCGTGGCAATCGCTACAGTCTCCTTGACCAGGTCAACCGAAGGACGGTCTCCCGACTTGCACCGCATTGGGTATTTACACTACCAGGCACCGGGCGTCTCCAGGTCACGCCCGTGGTGGTCGATGGCATTATGTATGTAACGAGCGGCAACGAGTGTTACGCACTCGACGCCGGTACTGGGCGTCAACTTTGGCATTATCAACGTCCACGCACGAAAGGTGTGGCGGGTGACGCCGGTACCGGGATTAATCGCGGTGTCGCTGTTTCGGGTAGACAGGTGTTCATGGTCACAGACCACGCGCATCTGATCGCACTCGACCGCTTCACTGGTCGGTTGTTATGGGACACCGAGATGGCAGACTGGCGGGAGAATTACGGTGCGACTTCTGCGCCCTTAATGGTTGGTGAATTGGTGATATCGGGTGTCTCTGGTGGAGACGAAGGAGTCCGCGGATTTCTCGCAGCGTTCGACCGTGAAACTGGACGGGAAGCTTGGCGATTTTGGACCGTGCCCCTGCGGGGTGAGCCAGGCTCAGAGACCTGGGTCGGCAGAGATATTGAGCACCCGTGCGCGGCCACCTGGCTCACCGGTACCTACGACCCTGACCTCGACACCCTTTACTGGCCGACTGGCAATCCTTGTCCCGACTACGACGGTAGCGAGCGATTAGGCGACAACTTATACTCCGACTCCATTCTTGCGCTTGACCCCTCGACCGGTGAGCTGCGCTGGCATTACCAGTACACGCCGCACGATTTGTGGGACTGGGATGCGCAGCAGCCGCCCGTGCTCGTTGACCGGGAGTGGAATGGGCAACTCCGTAAACTTCTACTGCACGCGAACCGGAACGGTTTTTTCTACGTTCTCGACCGAACTGACGGGTCTCTGTTGTTGGCGGAGCCGTTCGTGCGAAAGCTTACGTGGGCTAGTGGCATCGGTTCGGATGGACGGCCTGAACTCAATCCTGGACAACAACCTTCTGCCGAGGGGACGACCGTCTGTCCGGCGGTGCAGGGCGCGACCAACTGGTTTTCCACGTCGTTTCATCCAGATACAGGGTTCTATTACGTGCAGACTCTGGAGCACTGCATGGTCTACACACGGACGCCTGAGCAGTGGGAGGCTGGTCGGTCCTATTACGGTGGTTCAACCCGGAATGCGGAGGGTGACCCCGCGCAAAAGATTCTTCGTGCGATCGACATTCGAACTGGTGCTATCGCGTGGGAATTGCCGCAGGCCGGTCCAGCGAATTCCTGGGGCGGCACTCTCGCGACCGCTGGTGACTTGGTGTTCTTCGGTGAAGACTCTGGCGCGCTTATGGCGGTTGATGCTGGCACAGGAGCCCCACTCTGGGACTTTCAGACTAACGCGGTGTGGAAGGCGTCCCCGATGACGTATATGTTTAACCGAAAACAGTATGTTGGTGTGGCCGCCGCATCAAGTATCCTGTCCTTCGCACTCGTGGACGAACCTCAGCCGTAGTTTCGGAGTCGGTGATACATAAATACTCGGTCGATAAAATCCTCAAGAAGCTTCGGGTCGTGAAGACGACCCTCTTCCTCGACTGGCATGGTCGGGAACTGTCGCAGTAGTTCAGCTGCGAAGATTCCCCGTCCGTTTTGTTCGTTGGACCCATTGCGGTGCCACACCCTGACCTGCTCCATCCCGCAGGTCGGCGAGTCCTTTTTCAGGATGTACCCACTTAATCGTTCGTTAGTGAGTTCCCGAACCCGCCGTCTTGCGTATTCGCGCATACGCCTCGTGAGGTCGACACCGGTTTGTCTTGTTACGAGCCTGACACCGTTGAGGTTTCCCCGGTCACGGATGAGTTGGATCGCCTCACGGGGGGTGCCAAGGCCGACCTCGACTTCCGGACATACCGACACCCACTCGACCATCGAGCCGAGTGTCTCCAGAAGAAAAGAGTCGCGCTTGTGGCCACCGTCAAAGCGGACTTCTTCTCCTAACAGGCAGCTCGACACACCGAGTCTGACTGGGAGGTGAGTCGCGTCCTTTCCGGGCATCATCCTTGGTTCGCTTGAGAGACCGTTCTCCAGTTTACGGTAACAAGGTTAGCGCATCATAGAGGAGCGCGGTGTTTGACCGTGCTTGCCCCGACCACCTACCTGGTTATAGTGCTACCATGGTGTCCGTGAGTTGGCAGATTCTTGGCGCCCGGTGGCTTGCGTTGGTCCCTGCAGTGGTCCATGTGGTGCTGCCCGTGTGCGTGTTGGCGTGTGGTTCTTTGAGCATGGAAGCGGCTACCCATGACCACGACGCGACTGCAAGCAGTGTTCGGTGTCTTGCTCACGAAGATTTGCAGAGGTCCGATGACTCTCAATCGCCTGATGTGGACCCTAACTGCGACCGCAGTCACGGTGCTTTAGGCATCATTCCTATCGGTGGCGGGGCTCCTGACGCGGACCGCGCCTTCCACGATGTTCTGACACAGCCGTTTGCCGATGGGACTCTAACTTCCTACTTGTCAACACTTCCTCTCTCCTTTAAGGCGATTAACCCACCGATATCCCCGCACGTGGTTACCCTCCGGCTTTAGAAGCCGGTTCGTTCACTTTCTAAGGCCGGTTGTTTCAGGAAGTTCGGTAACTACGCTACTGCGGAAGAGGGAGTATGACCTCACCAAATCGTCGGTGTTGGAGTCGTTGGCAGTACCTGTGCGTTTGGCTTTTGACGTTCTTTGCTGGCATGACAGGGCAGGTATCCGGGGCAGAGTCAATGCAGCCAGTCCAGTCTGAAACCCAGGCAGCGCATCAAATGCATCAGGACCATAGCGAGCAATCGTCCGGATGGCGGATTATGCAGGACGGCGTGGTCTTTCTGACGGCCAATCGGCAGGATAGACCGAGGGGTGATACGGACCTTGTGTCACAGAACTGGTGGATGGGTATGGCTAGTCGGTCCATCGGTAAGAGTACCCTGACTCTCAAGGGTATGCTCAGTGGGGAACCCGCGACCATGGGGGAGCGCGGCTACAGTGCACTCTTTCGGAGCTCGCATGGTGAAACCCACGAAGGCCTTCCCATCACAGATCGTCAGCATCCCCACGATTTTGTCATGCAGCTGGCAGCCGTCTGGCACCGACCCCTGTCGACCCGAACCGAACTCACCCTTGCGGGAGGACCCATCGGGGAGGCCACTTTAGGCCCAGTTTCCTTTATGCATCGGCAGTCAGCCGTCGAAAACCCCTTTGCACCTCTAGGACATCACACGTTTGACATGACACACCTCGTCAAAGGAATCGTGGCGATGCGCGTGGACCATGGTTCGTTCGCCCTTGAGGGTTCAGTCTTTCACGGCAGCGGACCGGATACGCATCGGTGGGGCATCGAGGTTGGTGCGCTCAATTCATGGGCAACCCGCGCCTGGTGGCAACCCGACCCTCAGTGGTCGGTCCAAGTGTCCCATGGATTCTTGACGAAATCCGTAGCTAACGTCCGTCGGACCACGGTTTCAGCCGGGTGGCATACTCAATCGGAATCTGGATTCACGGCTGTTACAGCTGCCTACGGCCGGAATGACAAAGACCACGCTAATATCACCTCTGACGCGCTGTTTATTGAGGCGACCCATCGCGTTGCATCGCATGTTGTGTACAGTCGTGTAGAAGCGGTGGATGTGGAAACCGGTCTACTGCTTGGGATGCCACATCACGGAGGGCACCTCGAACCGAGCACGGTTCTGGCTGCGACGGTCGGAGCGATGCAAGACCTACCGCCCCTTGGTAGTTTTGCTTTGAGTCTTGGTGCGGACGTGACACTTCACAGAACTCCGGAGCAACTAATCGGGATTTACGGCTCGCATCCAGCCGCGTTCAAAGTGTTCTTACGTCTCCGTCTTCCAGTCCCAGGAATGGGGAGAATGCAAGACATGACGATGATGCAGCCGATGGCCCATTGATCCTTGCGGTCCAGAGAGTCTCAACATTAGCGCACCCGCCGTCGCGGCCGGATGTTCATGTTCGATCACCTTCTTCTGCGCACGCCTAGGCACGCTGGTGCGCGGAAGGCTAATTTCGAGAATACTAGTCAGTGCATGACCGAGTTGGTGACTAGGAATCACGTGGTGAAACCGCTCCTGAAGTGGGCAGGGGGCAAGCGGTGGCAGGTGCCGCATCTTCGTCCGCTGTGGAACCAATGTAGCCACTATCGCCTCGTGGAACCTTTCTGTGGAGGCCTCGCCGTCACACTCGGATTACGGCCTCGGCGTGCACTTTTAAACGATGTTAATCCGCATCTCATCAATTTTTACAGCTGGGTCAAGAAGGGACTCCGAAGTGCGATTACGATGAAGAATGAGAAGGGGATGTTTTTCGCACATCGGGACCGCTTTAATGCCTTACTAGAAGCAGGGAAGAGTCACACGCGTGAGGCGGCCTTGCTTTTCTACTATTTAAATCGAACCGGCTATAACGGCCTCTGTCGATTCAACAGACGGGGTGGCTTCAACGTGCCGTTTGGTCGCTACAAGACCATCTCTTACGCGAATGAGTTTTTGGACTATCGCAAGGTTTTTGAAGCTTGGGAGTTTACGACTCGTGATTTTTCTACACTCGAACTTCGTAAGACGGATTTCGTCTACGCTGACCCGCCTTACGACGTACCCTTTACGTCCTATACCAAGGATGGGTTCAGTTGGGATGACCAGATAAGGGTCGCGGAATGGCTCGTTCAGCATCCTGGACCCGTCATTTTGGTGAACCAAGCGACCCCCCGAATCCGAACGCTCTATCGCCGACTCGGGTACGAAGTGCGATTTCTCGATGCGCCGAGGCGGATCAGTGCGAGCGGCGACCGGAAGCCGGTTCGTGAAGTGCTCGCCACCAGAAATCTTACGCTGGTGCCTTGAAGCGTGATCCAGGAAAGACCGTGAAAGCTTGCATCGTTTGTGGCAACGAGATTGAGGACACAGAGTGGCAATGTCCCTTCTGTAATTCCCCACAGCCCTCGCAGGCCACTAAGGGTTCAATCGCCTCTTCTCGGAAAGAGCAAATTCGCACGGTCAATCTAAAGGAAGGGCTTCCCGTGGTGGAGGAGGCGCTCAGTCACATGAGACGGGAGATCTCGGATGCCCGTACATGTCGCGTGAAGGTGCTGAAGCTGATCCACGGCTATGGGTCAACCGGGACCGGCGGAAAGATTAAGCAAGCCGTGCAGATGGAACTGGCCTCAATGCACCTGCAGGGCCAGATCAGGATGTATGTGGTGGGCGATGACTACGCAGTCTCTGAGGCGGGTCAAGAGCTCAGAGCGCGTCATCCCGAGCTGCTCCGGTCACGCCGACAGGACTTTCAAAACTTCGGCATCACCTTTGTAGAACTGTAACAAAAGTCTCAGGCTATTCACTGGTCGTTTCACTGCTGTCGGACAAAGGTAATTCCGGTAGGCCATCGATCTTATTTGGGCCCTCTTTGTCGTCGTCTAATGCTTTCTTGCGTTGGAGTTCTTCACTCGCATCTTGCAGGTCTCTTCCGGCAGGGACGAGCCGTGATTCATAGCTTCTATACATCGCATTATAGGAGTTGACAGCTTTTGTTAAGCTGCCGCCGATATCTTTGTAATGTTCAAGCACCTTTTTAACCCTATCGAACAGGTTAGAGGCGAGCGCTGCAATCTTTTCTGCGCTGCGATTTGTTTCATCGTTCTGCCAATAAATTCGAACAGTCCGTAATAAGGCCACCAAAGTGACTGGGCTGGTGATCAGAAGTTTTCGCTCAAGAGCGTAATCTTGGAGTTTCGGGTCTACCTGAAGGGCCGCCTCCAATAAATGATGTCCAGGCATGAACATAACTGTGAAATCAAACTTCCCAGTCGTAAAAGCAGAATAGTCTTTACTGATCAGGTCGTTTGCATGTTTCTTGACCGCCTTGGCGTGCTCTTCCATTAGCTCGGTCACTTGCGAAGGGTCGGTTGTCTCCTTGGCCTTCGCAAAGGAGGTCAAGGGACACTTTGAGTCGACCGGGATTGCACCCTCTCCCGGGAGCAGGATGATCATGTCAGGGCGAGAGCCATCGGAAAGCGTTGCCTGCACCTTGAAGTTGACATGTTTCTGCATGCCGGCGAATTCGACGACTCTTTCCAATAGCAATTCTCCCCAGTTGCCACGTGCCTGGCTTGACCCCGTGAGCAAATTCTTCATCTCCTCCGAACTCTCCAGCATTTTTGTGGATCCCGTTTGCATAGCAGCGAGTTGCTCGTCCAGGCGTCCGTAGTCTTCGGCTCGGCGCTTTTCTGAATCTCTAACTTCCTTCAGCAACTCTTTGTGTGCGGCGTTCAGAGGCTGGAGCTTATGGTCGGTGTTTTCAAGAAATTGCTTGTTATTAGCCCGAAGCGCCGCATTAGCCAAGTTTTCAAACTTGTCATTCATCGCTTCGAGAGCCTTTTGAACAAAATCACCCTGGTGCTCGGCCGCCTTTTCCCGTTCTACGGCTTGCGCCTTCAATGCGATCAACTCCTCCTTGGTAGCGGAAGATTTCCTCTGAGCAAGCAGCCACCCTGCTGACAATCCAGTTGTGAAAGCAAGTAGCCCGATGATGAAATCCATGCCCGATATCATGATGCACTCCTCTGACTACGGAGCCACGTCTTTCGTGCCGGACCGAAAGGTTGTTGTCGCTGATGTGTATTAGCCAGCCTTAACCCTTTGGTTCGTCCGGCATTTTACCTTGTAGCACAAGGCTGATAATTGTTTTAACATCACCTGCGAAGTTGCTCCGGTCCCCAGCCATCCACTCCAAATACTTACGGTCGGATTCCAGGACTTCCTGTAGTGGCACGTCGAGGTGTTTCCCGAAGTTAAGTCTTGCGGTGCCGCCGCGCCACCGGATCTTTCCTTCAGCATCGAGCCAATCCGGATGACGAGGGGCGGTCGTTTCCGCAAGTATCTGTACCGAGGTGACATCCAGGTCAGTTTCAGCGTGTCGTCGCAGTTGTCCGGCCAGGGCCTGAGCCGCAAGGTCGACATCCACATTCGCCCGATGCGCTTCAGCCTCATCTGGCCGTTCACCCGTGAACCGCTCCACGGCATTGATTAGTTTACGCGGCTCGAGATGCAGCCAGATCTTGTAGGGGTCAAGCCAATGTGCATTAACAAACGGTGACGGCACACCGGCCCGTTCAAATTCAGCCGTCAGAACATCTCGGTCAAACCGATGATTGTAGGCCACGAAATCGTGACCAGTGAGCTGGTCGGCAAGTGACTGCGCGTGTTCACGAAAAGCGGGCTTGTCCTTCACGTCACTATCAGTGATGTGGTGAATGGCCGTGACTTCAGGTGGAATCGGCATCTCCGGGTTGATGAATTCGTTGATGTGCGTGACCTCGCCGCTGGGGGTCACTGAGGATGCCGCGAACTGAACAACGTGGTCACGCCTGGTGTTGGTGCCTGTTGTTTCGACATCCAACACCGTCAGGGGTCGCTCGATTCTGAGCGTTTCCGCAAGTTCTCGTAACACGAGGTCGAGTGATTTCATCTGGTTCATCCAGTCTAGTGTAGGGATGAGTTGCAGCTGGTAGTGAGCGACAGTAAGCTCACTGAAGCGATGGGCCTCGAGGGAGGTGCTGTTCCAGATACCGGGTCAGCAGTTCGAAGAGGTGCCTCGATGTGTTCTCGCCCTCCCGAATAGAATGCGTCCGATTGGGATACGCCATCATTGTAAACACCTTGTTCTTTTCGATGAGTGCGTTCACGAGCGCTTCAGAGCTCTGATAGTGAACGTTGTCGTCCCCTGTTCCGTGTACGAGAAGTAGGTTCCCCTCTAGGCCGTCGACGTGGGTGATCGGCGACCCGTGTGTAAAGCCAGCTTCGTTATCTGAAGGTAAGCCCATGTAACGTTCCTGGTAAATCGTGTCGTAGAAGCGCTGGTTGGTGACCGGTGCCACCGATATTCCGGTCTGGTAGATTTCGGGATGTCGAAACATCATGTTGAGCGTCATGGACCCCCCGCCACTCCAGCCCCAGATACCGACCCTTGCCGGGTCGACGTAAGGCCACTCGAGAATTGCACGGGCCGCCGCGGCCTGGTCAGCGCTCGCCAGAATGCCGATCTGCCGGTAAATGATTTTTCGCCAAGCCCGACCCCGTGGTGCCGGGGTGCCCCGGTTGTCAACGCTCACCACCAGATACCCACGTTGCGTCAAGAGGAGATGCCAGAGATAGCGGTCTCCACCCCAGCGGTCTAACACGGTTTGCCCGGCGGGTTCGCCGTAAACATGAAAGAGAATTGGATACCGCTTCGTCGGGTCAAAATCCGGAGGCATCATCCGCCAGCCGTCAAGTTCAACCTCTTGGCCGATATCAACGCGGAAGAACTCCAGAGTGCCGCGTTCAAGTGTCGACAGGCTCGCGCGGAGTGCTGCGTTGGTCACCGGTGTGCGTACTATCTCGTGGGAGGGCAGCCTCACCACGTTGACGACGGGAGGCGTCCCAAAAGATGAGTGGGTGTGAAAAGCCCAGCTGGCACCAGGGGCGATGTCGTATCGGTGCGTCCCTGCAGCGTTCGCAGGTGTGAGCCGTTCCGGCTCGGTCTGTCCATCAAGTGCGGTCCGATACAGATATCGTTGAGTTGGATTGCTTGGCGAGGCGATGAAGTAAAGCCAGTTACCAGGCTCATCCACGGCCTCGACACTGATGACGTCGAAGTCTCCCGGGGTGATGAGGACGGGGTCTCCATCGTCCCTCGAGACACGATACACATGGCGCCAGCCGTCACGCTCACTGACCCAGGTGAATTCCGCTCCCGTGTTCAGCCAGCGGAGGTCGTTGCCGACGTCGAGCCAGGCCTCGTCCAGCTCTGTCAGCACGGTGTTCACCTCTCCCGTTTCCGCATCAGCCAGCATTACCCGATTCGTGTTCTGCAGTCGATTCAACTGCTGGAGCACTATTGTTTCAGAGCTGTAAGCCCAGTCCATCCGTGCGATGTAGTGGTTGCTTGGGTCACCAGGCACCTCCATCCATTGCGTCTCGCCACCCTCGGCTCTGACCACACCGATGCGACCGGAGGAGTTTCTCTCGCCGGCTTTCGGATACGGAATCGTGACCAACTCCGGATAGAGCGAATCGGTGTTGTTGATCAGGGTAAAGTTGCGAACCTCACTGCTGTCGAGTTGCCAGTAGGCGATGAACTGTCCGTCGGGACTCCAGCGGTATCCGTCCCGGAGGCCAAGCTCCTCCTCGTAGACCCAGTCGAAGGTGCCGTTGATGAGGGTGTCCGATCCCCCACTGGTGAGTTGTCGAATCTGACCTTCCGGAAATTCTTCGACGTAAAGGTTGTGCTCGCGAACATACGCGACCCGTCTCCCGGTGGGAGCAAATTTGGCAAACATGAGTGTGGAGGGTCGAGCGTCGCCGCCGAGCTGGTGCATCGCCCAGGTTTCACGGTCGATGACCCAGTAATCCCCACGGGTGTTCTGTCGCCACACGCGGCGGCTGTTTGTGAAAAGGAGTAAAAAACGGCCGTCGGGTGACCAGTGGTAGTCATCGATTTCGAGCGCCGTGGTGTGACCCTCAGGAATCAGCCTGGCTGACGAGACCAGGACCTGACGGCTCCCGGTGGCAGCGTCATACCGCACGATGTCGTGGCCACCTGCCGAAGCCGATGACGGTTCCACCGTGGTGTAACTTGACCCGTCTGCGAGCCAGCGTGCAGGGCCGAAGGTGTCAGGGATGAGTTCGTCAGAACTAAATACCCGCTCTAGAGTGAGCTGCGGCCCGTCTACGGTCTGTGCGGCAAGGTGAATTCCGCCGCAGAGGGTCCCGATGGCGGTATAGGCGAAGAATTTCGTGAGCTGGTTCAGCATGATGAGTAGTTTCGATCCTAGGAAGCGCCAAGAATTGATTGATCGTTAGAGACTGAATTCTGGCCCAATTGTATTACCTACGGCAAAAAAATAGGATCTAGTCTAGTTTTGTGCAGCCGCCTCTACAGCAAGGGCTGCGGGTGTAAAGAGCTGACCATGATCATTACGAGTTTCATTGTTTTTCTTCTGGTGTTCGTTGCCATCGGGGTCGCCTCGACTCTCCGGAGCGACAAGAGCAGTGCTGATTACTTGGTCGCCAGCCGGACGGTCAGCCCCTGGTTGGTCGGTGTTTCCGCAATGGCCACCAACAATAGTGGCTACATGTTTATCGGTGCCATTGGTTACACCTACGCCAGTGGTCTTGAGTCGATTTGGGTGATGTTTGCCTGGATGGCCGGAGATTTCCTAGCTAGCTTTTTCATCCACAAGAAAATGCGAGTGGTTTCGCAACAACGAAAGAGTTTGAGTTTTGGCTCCCTGGTTGCGACCTGGGGCGGACATGATTTCAGAAAGGTCCGCCTTCTGGCTGGCATTATCACGGTGCTCTTTTTGGGGGCCTACGCCGCGGCTCAATTCACCGCGAGCAGTAAAGCCCTGCATGTTGTCTTCGGCTGGGACTACAGCATCGGGGCGACGCTTGGTAGCGTCCTTGTTTTGCTGTACTGCCTCTTTGGCGGAATCCGAGCGTCGATTTGGACGGATGCGGCCCAGGTCATGGTGATGTTTGCAGCCATGGCCATGATGCTTTTCGTCGGAATAAATGAGATTGGTGGGACTGAGACATTCTTCGCAAAACTCGGTAGCGTCTCACCTTCCTACCTCAATCTGTTCCCAGCTACCGTAGAACTTAGTGCCGTGCCCATTGCGCTGTTTATCCTGGGTTATGTCGCTGGAGGGGCAGGGATCATCGCGCAGCCCCATGTCATGATCCGATTTATGGCCCTTGATGACCCAGGCCACATGAGAAAAGCACGAACGTATTACTACAGTGCGTATTTCGCTTTTTGCGTGTTGACCTTTTCGGTAGGCCTCAGCGCTCGGTTAATTTTTCCAGACACGTCAGCGTTTGATCCAGAGTTGGCCCTTCCGATGATGACCACAATGCTTCTTCCGGAAATTCTGGTTGGGCTAGTGTTGGCCGGCGTTGTAGCAGCCTCGATGTCGACTGCGGATTCTCAAATACTCGGATGTAGTGCGGCCCTGACGGAAGACATCGCGAATCAAGCAGAGAGTTCTGTGTGGTTTAGGAGACTCGCGACGGCCGTTGTGACAATGATCGCACTCAGCATTTCACTCTTTGGGATTGATAGTGTCTTTGTACTCGTGCTGTATGCCTGGTCGGTGTTAGCCGCAGCCTTTGCTCCGCTGATCATCATTTATGCTCTCGGCGAGAAACTCACGGAAACCAAAGCTCTACTCATTATGACCAGTTGCACGGCGATTGCCTTGGGCTGGAGAGCACTTGGGTGGGGTGTAACTATTTATGAGGTTGCTCCGGCTATGTTCTTCGGGATTCTGAGTTACTTTATTCTGATCAAACCGCTTTTGAGCGACTCGGAGTCACAGTAACACTTAACCGAAGAGCGCTCCTTCACTCTTCCGGTGGTCGAGGGTGGGTGCAACGTAGAGGAAGGAACGTGGGTAACGACTGGTCATCTATAATGAGCGCCGGCAACGGAGGCTATTGTCGTCTCAGGGAGCGTCGGGTCATGAATTCACACAGGCCAAGAATACCGCAGGTACTCAAACTATTCGTGCTGGCGGTAATGGTTCTTGTAGGTGCCAACTGTCGAGACGCGCAAGCCCCGAGCGGTGAGGCGAAGCCTAATATTTTATTCATCGCGGCGGACGACTTGAATGACTGGGTCGGATTTATGAACGGTCATCCAGGAATGAAGGTCCACACCCCGAACTTGGACCGCCTGGCAGCATCCTCGATGGTCTTCACCAACGCGCACACGCCGGCCCCGGCCTGCGCGCCTACCCGAACCGCCATCCTCACCGGCGTCCATCACGCTCGGTC
>Ga0315336_1000855_pt1 | contig 70191 bp, 49 predicted proteins | sample ASW5metaG_FD_204512 | JGI IMG/M metagenome (GOLD analysis project Ga0315336, IMG submission 204512) | Ammonia-oxidizing marine archaeal communities from Monterey Bay, California, United States - ASW #5 | ecosystem: Environmental > Aquatic > Marine > Intertidal zone | place: USA: California... | reverse complement strand
ATCCATCGCTATTCGGTACGCACTCAATTCGACGTACAAAAGCGACGTTGATTTATCGAAGGACTGGTAATTTGCGGGCCGTACAGTTGCTGCTCGGGCATACGAAAGTTGAAAGTACCGTCCGATAGGGGGCCATGAATTAGTCTGCTTCTGACCCAAAGCAGACATAAGTTGTGATCTCACAAAACCTTTGCTGCTGCAATTTCCCATGCAATCAATATCAAAGCCGCCCAAGCGGATGTAAAGACAATGGTCCGGGCCATAAAATACTTGAAGCCGGTCAGCATGATTACCGCATGGGTAATCCGCGCCCAAAAGAAAAACGCCGAAGCTCCTGCGGTGATTTCAGTAGATACACCGGTCAAATGGGCAACGATGACCAGTCCGGCAAAGCCCCCGAATTGCTCGACAAGATTAACGTGGGCGCGGTCGGCCCTGCGAAGAAAAAAATTGTCGGAAATGTCGGATGCCGGACGCATCTCTGCGTATTCTTTTTTTGTCAGCGGCCCGTTGACCATGACCTGGCCGATAATATATGGGACCCAAAGGACGACGAGCAAAACAGATGTGAGGAAAAGGTAAAGCAGTTCTGTTGACATGAGGAACCTTTCTCGAATTTATTTTGCGTTTAGTAGTGTCGCCGGTATCGAGAAGCAGAATGAGACGGCCATTCGCTGGTTCGGCAACTCGACAAAACTGATTTAATGCTTTATTTTATAAAGTGCAAGTTTTATATTTTAAATCTTCATACCGAAAGGCACATTACCATTCAACGCAGCTATAATCTGCTCTGCCCCATTTCGCGGGCCCTGGATCATGTAGGTGATCGATGGACACTACTGATCTTCCGCGATCTGCACGCTGGTCCGGCGCGTTTTAAAGACCTCCAAACCGGCCTCAAGGGAATTGCGTCTAACCTGCTGTCGGAACGACTGCATACCCTGGAGACCAGTGGGCTGGTCCAAAAAAAACGTTCCGACCATAACGTGTCATTGTATTCGCTGACGCCACAGGGCGAAAAAACAGATCTACTGTTGTTTGAGCTTGCCCGGTTTGGCGGGAAAATGCCGCACCCACCGAAAATACAAAAACCTAGCAACCTCAGAACAATTGCGGTTTCGCTTGGAACCGCCTGTAAAAAGGCGGTTGGCCCCGACCATGATTTTACAGCGACGTTGTTGATCGATCAGGAGCCGTATCAGTTGTCAGCCCACGACAATGACGCCCTAATTCGCACTGGTGCGGCAGAAAAACCGGACGTCGTCATGACGACGTCTTATGAACCAATGATGGCGGTTGCCGATGGCGTTATTACACGGAACGAATTCACTTCAAATCATGTAACGCTCGATGTCATAACGCCGGGCAAAGAAACCGAGTTTTTTGATTTGCTGGTACGCGCCATTCAAGAGTTTGACTAAAATCGCAATGCTCGCTCGAAGGTCTGCTTTGAGGGATGTAGCGGACCAATTTGTGAGACCGTGATTAGGCCCCCTTTTGACCCAATGCAGACATTCGATGTGCGAGGTGAAATTCCTAACGTTATGTCGGCTAGTCTAGTCTCACAAAATGGACATACGCTTGACACCACCCTATCGAAAATTACGGACAATCCTTTGGCGACTTTTCGCCTACAAATCCAAGTTGCGGGTAAATTGAAACGAGTGTGATCACAATGCGTCGACCGTGACGGAAATTTTCTTCGAGATTTCCTTTTCTTGAATAATCCCATTTTAGAAAACCATCTTCAGTCCAAGAACGCCTAGCCACCCCTCGGCGTCTTCGTTTTCGTCTTGAGCCAAGCTGGCGGTCGAACCAAACTTTCGCTCATAGACGACGCCTACGTATGGAGATATCGATCGCTCCACCAAATCGTAACTCAGCCTGACACCCAGTTCAGCGCTGCTTAATCCAGAACCGATTCCGACTTCACGGTCATCAGAAAATGCAAATTCAACATCGGCGGAAGGCGTCAGGATAAGCCAGTTCGTGAGAAGCAATTCATACTCGGCGTCGAGGCGGGCTGACAGGTCGCCATCTTCACTGAGGAATATATCCGCATCAATCTCGACCCATTGCGGTGCGAGCCCAGAAACTCCGGCGGTAGCATACCAACGGTCCGGTCCTTTTGGCGTATCGATTCGCAGACCGGCCTTAGCATCAAAGAATGTGGAAATTGGGACTTGTGCCACAAATTGGTTTTGCAGTTTTTCAAATGAACTGCTGGCGTTGTCGAACTCGCCCTCGCTGAGCCAGCGTACACGAAAGTCGTCATTACCGACGAACGCGTCACCATTCCACACCGACAGTCGTTCGTTCTCGTCCCCTAATCGACGTTCAAACTGCTCCATTTGGACGGCCCAGATCATTGGGCTTTTTTCCTGAGCCATGACCGAGGTGCCTCCAATAACAGTCGTTATAATTGTCAACAACACGAAGGCGAAATTGAGAGAGTTTGACTGAGAATGAGCCATTACCGAAATTAGTGATTTCATATCTCAACCCTCTCCTGCTTGGGAGTTGAGTTGGGCCGATCTTGGACCACCTTCAACGATGATTTTGCGGAACATGCCGGCGGCGGCGTGGTACGCCAAATGGCAGTGAAAAGCCCACTGACCGGCCGCATCAACTTCTGTTTCCATCGACACGGTCGTACCCGGCGCGACGCTTATCGTGTGTTTGATCGGGTTCGATTTGCCTGCCCCGACATCGAGGATCGACCACATGCCATGCAAATGCATGGGATGGCTCATCATTGTTTTGTTGATGAACTTGAAGCGAACGCGTTCTCCGTATTTGAGTCGAATGGGTTCCGCATCTTCATACTTCTTCCCGTTGATCGACCAAATGTATCGCTCCATATTCCCCGTTAGTTGAAACTCAATTTCACGCGTTGCTGGGCGGTGTTCGTAAAGCGGTTTTTGCGCTCTCAGGTCTGCATAGGAAAGGAATTTTCCGCCATTCGCCGCGACTGGCGTTAAGCCACTGCCACCGGCGTAAAAAGGGTCGGTAGTTGCGCCCTTATGCATTTTGTGCGCCGTCTTGGAGCTATCGCTGGCGGACGTATGCCCCATCTTGCTGTGATCCATTCCTGGCATCGCAGTGTTATCCATGCCAGCCATGTCGCTGTGGTCCATACCCATGTCGGCCATTGTCAACAATGGTCGCTTTTCGAGTTTCGGCACCACCGCCGTCATACCTTCTCGAGGCGCCAAAGTCGCCCGCCCGTACGCCGAACGTCCCATCGACGCGGCAAAGATGGTGTAGGCTGTGTCGTCCTTTGGCCGGACAATTACGTCGTAAGTCTCGGCTACCGCAATGCGGAGTTCGTCAACCTTTACCGGCCGAACATTGTTTCCGTCCGCGGCAATGACGGTCATCGCCAAGCCAGGGATTCGAATGTCGTAATAGGCCATCGCAGAGGAATTGACGAAGCGCAGGCGAACCCGCTCGCCCGGTTTGAAAATACCGGTCCAATTTTGTACGTCACTCTTTCCATTGATCAGCGGCGTGAAGCCCTGCAGGTCTTCGACATCGGCCGCCATCATCCGCATGTCGCCCCAGGCCATACGATCTGTGATCGTTGCGGCCATCCCATTGGCCGAGATGTCAGTCAGGAAATTGCCAACTGTCTGTTGCTGCCGATTGTAATAGTCAGGCATCATTTTCAGGTTCCGCATAATGCGCTCACCTGAATCAGTGTGCATGTCGCTCAATTGAACGACATAATCCCGGTCATAGCGATAGGGCTCACGTGATTTGGATTCGATAACAATCGCGCCGTAAGCACCATCGGGCTCCTGAAAGCCGGAATGACTGTGGTACCAGTAAGTGCCGGATTGCTGAATTGGGAAGCGATAGGTAAACGTTTCGCCCGGCTTGATACCATCATAGCTGATCGTCGGCACTCCATCTTGTTGATAGGGCAGAATGAGTCCGTGCCAATGAATCGACGTATCGCGGTCCAAATTATTGGTCACGTTTATGACGACATTTTGGCCTTCCTTAAACCGCAAAACGGGCCCCGGCGAGGCGCCATTGTAGCCGATCCCGGATTTCCTATAGACGCCGTTATCAATGCCAATGTCGTCAACTGAAATATTGACCTCATTGGCATTCTGGCTTGGCTCTGTGGCAGCCTCCGAGGCGAGCACGGGGCCGAAGCCCAGTGCCGCCAAGGTCAACGCCCGCAGGGCGCGTACAGTGGTTTTGATTTTCATTTTGATTTTCTCTGCTTCCAGGTTCGATTAACTATCTTGGAATTCGCCTACCATCCCGGAGTCGTAATGACCGGGGACGTTGCAAGCGAACTCCAGACCTGATGTGGTGGTGAACTTCCAGATAACTTCGCTGGATTTTCCAGGTTCTAGCAACACACTGTTAGGGTCGTTATGCGCCATGGTGCGGCCATTGCCCATATCCATTTTCATCATGTCGTGATTGATCTTGTCGGCTTCCAGGGCACCGTGTTCCATCATCATCTCCATTTCTTTTTGGTGACTAACGTGCATTGCGGCTGTACCGATATTGAACTCGTGGACAAATTCACCACTGTTCTTGATCACAAATCTTATCGTCTCGCCTTTCTTCACTGCGATGTGTTCGGGGGTGAAATAGTTGTCGAACAACTCGACCTCAATGGTTCGTGTTACGGCAGTTGATTTTCCCGGTTCACCAATGCTTGGAGTACTTTTTTTGCCGTGGCCAGCATCCGCAAGAAGAGGGCTGGAAGCGAGTGTAAGAGTGGCGATGGCTATTACCGCGACGCCACGAATTGAAAGCATGTTCATGAGTGTAAGTCCCTTGTTTGGTCACTATTTGATTGATTTCTTGCCAGGTATTGGCTGCCCGTTCTCGTCTCGACGAGGAACCGACATGAAGTGGATTGGTCGGCGGTGGAATACCGGATACATACAAAGGCACCTCACCGACCAGCGTTTTGCGAATCAGCCAATTCGTAAACCCTAACCAAGATTTCGATTGAGCGATTGTCGTTGAACACAAGGTGCACTGGGAACGTGTCGCCTGGGCCAAGGGTCGTCTTGACGTCAGTCAGACTGAACCACATGTGTTTCGAACCAACGTCGAGAGTTTCCTCAGGCTCGATAACGCGAGAGGAAAGCACACCAATTTCTCCGCCACCATTGTCAAACTGCAGTTCGACGTTGTCGGACACGGGCGTTTTGACGTCGACAAGAGAGATACGGAAGGCTTCGTCATTTTCGAGGACTAAAAACAGGCGCGTGTCGCCGCCAGTACGGACAGGCTCCGCCCAAGGATGGGAAACCAGGATATCACCAGACCAAATGTGGTGGTCGATCTTGCTGGTCAAATCACTATGGCCCGCGCCGTGCGGACTTATAGCGAAAGCGGGCGTCACGGCCAAAGTAAATGAAATGAACGCTGTCACAAGCACTAGCGAATAGACGGATTGTTCCTTCACAGGACAAACTCCATGAATAGGGTCGATAATGATTTTTGGTGAAGAGACACTGCGCTGCAAAACTGCAATGACAGTTCGTTCGCAGCTCAAATGGTCTCATCTGCGGCTGACGGCGTCAGTGGTCCTTTACTGTGGCGTCGGTCGGTGGACTTTCGCTACAGGTTAAAGAGTTGACGTCTCGTTATTCGGGTGCGCGGTGGTCGATCAATCTGGGAAGGAGAGCACCCGGTCAACAATTGTTCCAAGTGGCTCCACTTGATAATTTTGGCGTGAGTCTCGAAGTACACTGTTCCGGTTGGATCGATTGTGGCACTGCAATGATGCCCAGCGCCAAAATGTTGCATCGTTCCATCGGTGAAGTCACTGTCTGGCATTATCGATGCCGCAAGATGGTGTCGATCAACAGCAGAAGCGTCTGAAGGATCGGACGCAAGCCCTACCGCAAACGCGGTGACCAACATGACAATGACGAACCAAAACTTGCGCATAATATTCGAACCGTACCAACTGGAAACAGTGTTCCTTTTGAAGATGTCAGATACATGGGGCTTCCCCCTACTGGAAGGTCAAGTGCGGATAGGAAGTAATTTCATTTATTTCAATTTGGCTGATCAAGCCTGCCATGGATGTTCCAAATATTTAGGGCAATTTACGATGTGAAAAGAAGATATGCTGGTTTAGGTAAGTCTCTATTAAAAACTGGGTCAACCGTATTTACATTTTGTGTGGTTTGTATGAGATGCCGTTGGCGGCCTGCAGCTCACGCACGTAGCGCACGATGTCTATGACCTGCGCGCGGCTAACCTGGGGTTGCCGCAGCATGTTGCCGTAAGGCCAATGGTGCTTGCGCACGCCGCGCGTGACGGCCATCAGGAAGGCTCCATCGGCATGATGGCCTGGATTGTATATTTCGTGCACAAGTGGCGGGCCCTGGTTTGATCCGGCTGCGTTTGTACCGTGGCAGCTTGCGCAATTGGCATCGAACGCGGACTTGCCGGTCTTGGCTCGGTCTGACAGAGCCGGCACGCGTACGTCGACATGGGTCGTCATATCTGCGCCGGAACCAAAAAACTTGAGCGACAATATTACTCCGCCGCCAAGTACGAAGACAGCGGCAAGGAGTGCGGGAATTCGTTCAGACAGTTTCACAATTCGATTTCCATCTACGTTGCTGTTTCGATCTAAATAGTCCTTCTAGTAACTGTAAGGTCAAGTTCGATTGGGGGAAGTATTTCGACGCTCGCCTGTTTGGGTCAATCGCGCCTTTTTGCGAGCTCTCTGTAGAAGGCTTCGGGACTGACGCCGATCTGTGCGGCTACGCTCTTCCAATGACCTTTTGAAGGCAGCTCTGCGCCCTGCCAGGTAAGCCAACCGTCTAGACGTTCTGCGACTGTTTTTCGTGAAAGTATCTCGCTGCGATACCGAGCGGCTTGGACTTCCTTGGCCAAATGAGCTGACCAATGGTTAGAAAACGCTTCGTCTTTCCGAATACGTTCGAGGAATGAAACTTTTGGGATTTCGCAAATGCGGGAAGGTAACGCGACCGCGGCATCACAGTGATAGCTCTTTGAATACATCGACGCTTCGGCAAGTACGGTTTGCTTCGCGGCACGCTGGAGAACGATCGAAGTTCCGTCAATTTGGTGACGGGTCAATTCGACAAGTCCTTGCTCCACCACAAATAGGCTTCGTATTTGATCGTCCTGATGAAACAGATTGGCGCCTTGGCGAATATCGCGCCGTTTGTCGGCCATTTCGATAAGTTTCCAGACCAATTCATCATACATGATCCAAATCATGTAGGCAGAAGACAAGATATGACAAGAATTAAAAAGACCCGAAATCAAAAACGAGACCTTCAAATGAACTTACGCGCGTTGATTTTTCCAATACTGCTGTTCAGCTTCGCCGCACAAGCGAACGATACGCGGCATTCTCATGTTTCCAAATATGTGGGACAAGAGGGGCGGGCCATTAAGAGTTTGTCTCCGGACGACATCGCCGAATTGAGGCGCGGCGGCGGATGGGGGCTCGCCAGAGCCGCAGAACTCAATGGCGTGCCGGGGCCGGCGCATCTTTTGGAAATGAAAGACGAAATCCCGCTTACCGATGCACAGGTTTCAACAATTACCAAGATTTACGAAGGGATGAAAACCCAGGCCATCAAGCAGGGCGAGAGGCTCATTACCCTTGAACGGGAACTCGAAGGCCATTTCCAGAGCCGCACCATCACCGACATGATCCTACGTTCGTCCTTGGAGGCAATCGCCGGGGCAAGAAAGGAGTTGCGATACATTCATCTGGCCACACACCTGCAAACGCCTGAAATTCTGTCACCAGATCAGATCGATAAGTATAACGCCTTGCGTGGGTACTCCAATCCGGACCCATGCGCCAACATACCCAAAGGGCACGATCCAGCCATGTGGCGCAAACATAACGGATGCAAGTAACTGCCTAAGGAACAATCAAAGCGGACTGTCTCTTCCTGGCTAATAGCTGTCCTAATAATGGGCATTGAATATTGTCTGCTTTGGAGTGTGAAGCAGACCAATCTGAGCAGCCGCGATTTAGTCTGCTTATGACCCGAAGCAGACCAATAGCGTTCTTATTCTTCTTGCCTTTGCTTTTTGTTTTTTATGACACGCTTAACCATTTTTCCAAATGCCTTATCCCGTGACTTACGTTCTGTAAGGCTTGCGGAATTGTACGCTTCTTCTGCGACTAGCTTACGCCAGCGATTCAAACGTTCTGGATTAAGCTCCCCCGATGAAGCGGCTTGTTGAACGGCACAGTCCGGTTCGGTTTCATGTCGACAACTGTTAAAACGGCAATTTTCGGCAAGGGCGACGATATCGGCAAATACGTCGTCCAGGCCAGAACGCACGTCGGTCAATTGTAATTCGCGCATACCCGGGGTGTCTAATAGCCAACCCCCAGCAGGCAACCTATGCAATACACGCCCGGTGGTCGTATGCCGCCCCTTGGCATCATCTTCGCGAATGCCCTTGGTCGTGATGTAGGCGTTACCGGTTAACGTATTGATTAAAGTTGATTTGCCGACGCCTGAGGATCCAACAAGAGCGACTGTTTGCCCACCCGTGCACCATGGCGCAAGACGGGTAACATCGTTTTCGCTGCGTGCGTCTATAACTTCAACTATCAAGTTCGGCAAAAGCTTGGCTGCTGCGTTCATATATTCATCTGTTTGCTCTGCCAGATCGGCTTTGGTTAGCACGATCACAGGTGTGACTGTCGCTTCTTGCGACATTGCCAAGTAACGTTCAAGCCTTGCGATATTGAAGTCTTGATTGCACGACGTAACTATAAACAGGGTATCGATGTTTGCGGCGATCAGCTGCAATTTTCGCCCCGTTCCTGCTGCCCGGCGCTTGAACAGACAGTTGCGGCTTAAAAGTCGGTGAACCCGAAGCGTGTCGCGTTCAAGCAGTAGCCAGTCCCCTACAGTGGAGATAGCTTCTTCATCTTCAACGTCGGCAACGAATGTGGGAATGGAAGTGTCGATGTTGGGGCCAGCGACCTGTATGGCGCCGCGATGCACGGCCATCACCCGGACAGGGATCGTCAGGGCGAAATCGGTGGTTTCAAGTTGAGAGGTAAAAAAGGCGTTCCAGCCAAATTCAGCGAGGTCGGAAAGGTCGAATGTCATTGTTCATATTTCTGCGTTGCTCTACATAATCGGCGTGCGCGCAGAAAACAAGAAACCGCGCCGGCCCGCGAAGGCGTCTTTATACGTCCGTTTCCTCATCCAAAACAGATATTATGAGTAATTAGATCCGCTTTGCCAGGTTTAGTAGACTCTATCGGAGGTCGGTATTTTCGTCCGGAAATGACCCATTTCAAGCACTTGTCGGAAATATCAGTCGCGCGGTCGTCCCGACACCAAATTCGCTTTCAATTTCCAAATCGCCTTTATGCATCTCCATAAACGATTTGACCAAAGGCAGCCCCAATCCCGTTCCATCACGTTTCCTGCCCAGAGAGCTGTCGATCTGCCCGAAAGTTGACAACGCAGTTGGAATGTCCTTGTTTTGCATGCCGATGCCTGTGTCCCGAACTTCGATCTGTGTTCCAAAGCCTTCGCGCTGTGAAACAGTTACAATAACCTGACCACCGTCAGTCGTGAACTTGATCGAATTTGATAGAAGGTTGATCAGCATTTGTCTGAATATCCGTTCGTCGGCCTTTAGCGGTGTCATTTCGGCCGGTAGCTCTACGGAAATTTGCACGTCTGCGTCATGGGCACGGCCTCCAACTAATTTGATTGAACTGTCGATCTGCGAGGCGATGTCGACATAAGAAAAATTTGGTGTGTATTTGCCAGCCTCTATTTTTGAGAAATCAAGAATGTCGCTTATTAATTCATGAAGGTGCTCTCCGGATTCTCGAATATCCCTCAATAGTTCCTTCTGTTTCGGGTTTACCGGCCCTGAATATTCTCTTTCGAGAAGTTGTGAGAATCCAATCACTGCGTTTAACGGAGTGCGAAGTTCGTGGCTCATGTTGGTCAGAAAATTTGACTTGGCAAGATTGGCGCTTTCAGCGATTTCCTTGGCGTCAATTAGAGACGTTTTTGAACTTTCCAGTTCCTCAATAATTGACTCGTTCTCGTGTTGCAGGCTTAGAGAACGACTGATGAAATGTGTAAGATCACGTGAAGTGCTTATCAGCAATCCGGCGTAGACGATGGCCATCGGCCCTAGAAGTGAGGGAAGGTCGTCATCCACCAAAAATCGATAGGCAATAGGTGTCAGCAAAAATGTCACGAAGATCACAACGGAGGGCAGATGCGCCGCCAGCGAGATAGCGCCGCCAGAAGCAATGCCGATAATGATAAGGATAAAGAGAACCTGGTACGTCAGATCGTTTTCGGGATAAATCAGCCAGCTCGCAGAGGCATACACTACTGAATGAAATGCCAGGGTATAAAGAAACCACCTCATCCATTTTTGGGACTGCCGGTCTTTGCGAACGCTGTTTCGATATGCCAGGTATAATCCGTACCGTCCAAGGGAAACGGCAATATTGGCGACGCACCATCCGCCTATCCAGAGGCTTGGTATGATGTCCAAAAAAACATAATAAATTACACCCGTAATCATCAACGTCGCAAAAATCGCAAACGGCATTGATTTGAACAGTAGGGCAATCTGCTCTTCTTGGATCCGCATCGCGTCAGTCATTTAGCGTCATCATATCTTACCAATCGCCGGAAATTATTTCGCTCTGGATAAGAGTTCGACAGATCGAGCACACCGTCAAACACGCAGGGAAGAAGAAATATGACTTACAAAAACAAAGTACTAAAACGCCTGGCCAAGGTTTCTGCTGGCTACTTGATTTCCCAATTCTCGCCGACGCATTTCTTCTTCCATTTTCGCCCGCTTAACCGACTTCGCGAGAAAACAATTCTGTTCGTCTGAGCCAACCAGACGTGATCTAGCGTGGTCAAAACTGGCACAATTTGACTTAAAGCGGTCATTTTGCCACAACGGAAAATTCGATTGTTACAGTTGTGCCAATTCCGAATTCGCTCTCAATTTGAAATTTTCCATCGTGAAGCTCGATGAGTGTTTTTACGATTGAAAGACCAAGACCGGAACCTTCTTGAGCTTTGTCCGGGTTCGATACGGCTTGGGTAAATGGCTCCGTGATTTTTGGTAAAGTATCCGGAGAAATACCTATTCCATCATCAGATACCGAAATTACAATATTCTCGTCTGTGGCTTTGACCAATACGCTGATCTTGCCTTGGAGATTCGTAAATTTGACGGCGTTGGAAAGAAGGTTTTGAATAATCTGATTTATTGACCTCTCATCTGCGAAAATGTGTATCATTTCATTCGGCATCTCCAGAGATATTTCGATGCCCTTCTCTCTGGCAGCAACTTCGAATTTCCCGATGCAAAGTGTCAGCATATCGCTCAGGTTTAGATATTCTCTGGACAAAATGCGTTTGCCAGCTTCAATAGCTGAAATATCAAGAACGTCGTTCACCAACGCCAACATATGCTCACCACTGTTATGAATGTCATTCGCATATTCGACGTATTTTTCAACTTCTATCGATCCAAAGTATTCGGAGCGTATCATCGAGCTAAAACCAATTATTGCGTTTAAAGGCGTCCGAAATTCATGGCTCATTGTGGCCAGAAACTCCGATTTCGCTTGATTCGCCAATTTGGCATTGGCTAGGGCATTTTGCAGCACTAGTTGAGCCGACTTGCGTTCGGTAATATCAGACCCGGTTCCTCTGAAACCTTTAAAGGAACCGTCTTCATTGAAGATAGGTTTGCCTGAAGATGATAGATGAATGGTCTGACCGTCGAGATCTTTTAGCGAATGCTCAAATCCCTTGAACGGTCTATGTGACTCTAACGCCATTACCTTTTCGTATTGGAGTTTCCTGTCGAAATTGATTCCCGCCTCTTCGCCAGTTCGCCCGATCACCAAGTCCGCGCCAACACCGGTGATTTCCTGAAATCTGTCAGATATATAGGTAAAGCTGAGGTTTGCATCCATTTCCCAGAACCAGTCCGAAGTCGATTCAGCAAAATCTTTGAACCGATCTTCGCTGGCCTCTAATTCATTAAGTAGCCTCTTTTGCTTTTCATTGGCCATTTCCAATATCTCGCGTGCGGCGTCAGCGTTCTCTTTCGCAGCATATAGTTCCCGCGTACGAACCTGAACCTGCGCTTCCAGTTCACCATCCGCAAAATTCGCATTTGGGGCCTGATGGAACTTGTAAACCGATCCCATCAATATCGAATCAACATCCGTCCCATTCTCAGACATCGGCATAAACAATGCCTCGTTAGTGTCGAAATCGCGTTCGGGGTCTGTCGAATGCCCATTTGAGCGAAGTGGCAAACAATTTTGCAAAACCCAATCCGTTCGCCGCCTAAGCGAGGTTAATTGGATGTCGTTATAAATTTCATCGCAATAGGCTCCGGTCATATCTCGGTTCATTACCGTCGTGGCGTGTGAGCCAATATATTTCCAGCGCATTCTCAGGCGGGGTTCGCGTTCCACGTCAAGTACCAGTATATGTGGCAGTTGATCTGGCGGAAATTCCAGTAGATTGACGTCAGATTGTGATGGCATATTTTTTTCGCCGCGAGCCGTTTTCCAGTGCCGCAAAATGTCTAACAAAATTGGGCTCTCGCAAGCCAATTTTGCGTCCAGCTCGGGATCATCGATTTCTCTGTTCATCAGTGTGGACTCTAATCAGAATTCGCTGATCGTCTATTGAAATTGCCCGAATTATGTAAATTTCCCGATACTAATGGTGTCGTAACACATTCTCGACGATCTCAGATTAATCAAATAGTTGACGCTGAATTGGTCCTTTGTTGGCTATTGCCGATCCTCGATCAGACCACCGAAAAAGTCTGCTTTCTAGCGCAAAACGGATATCTGAGCAGTTATATCTGCTTTCGCGGGCAAAACCGACGTCTTACAGCAGCGCGGGTTACTTCTGTTTTTGACCCAAACCAGACATTTCGCCGGTCAGAGTGATAGCTTAAATTCACGCCAATAGTTCGTTGACGGCGGCGATTAATTTTTCGGCAGAGATAGGTTTGGACAATGTGGCGTCGGCGCCGAGAAATTTTGCCATGTCGAGGGTCGACATCTGAACATGTCTGCCGCCGCCGGAGACCGCGATGATTCTCATTTCCGGCCTATCTTTCTTGATGGCCATGATGGTTTGCAGACCATCCTTGTTGGGCATCATGATGTCCGTGATGAGGAGATCCAAGTCCGTGTTGCCGGACGCGGCAATACCCTCCACACCGTCGGCGGCCTCGACGACGTCGTGACCTTCGGCTCTCAGCAATTCGGACACCAGCATACGGTCGACATCCTCATCATCGATTACCAGTATCTTCGTCATTTCAATATTCCCCCATCCGTTGGACCTTGGTGCCTGATTGAGCGAACCTTCCCCATATATCGACCGGTTCAATCTCAACCGAAGATAGATTGAAGCGATTCGATCACCCTGTCCAGTTCCGGCGAGAGCCGGTCGATCGCCTTGTCTATTTCCGCGCGCTCGCCCGACTTGATCAGCGCTTCGAGGTCTTTGGCCAATTCATAGACTCCGTTCGCCGATACATTACCCGCCACACCCTTCAGGCCGTGCGCCAGACGTTCGGCCTTATCGCTATCGCCAATATCCAACGTGGCCCTAATTTCGCTGATGGCGCCGGCCTTGGAGGTAAGAAAAACGCCGAGCAGTTTTTTGTAGATCTCTTGATTTCCACCCAGGCGTTTGACGCCCTGGCGGACGTCGATACCGGGAATTTTACCGGGTAGGATCGGCCCGCCTTCCTGTTTTGTAGCATGAGGCGCTTTTGCCGCGGGCGGCTTGGCGGACGGGCCGCGTTTGGCCGTTTTGGGACGCCGTTTTTTAGCGATCCGTGCCGTCAGTACGGCGAAAAGTTTGTCGGGCTCGATTGGTTTCGCAACGTGATCATTCATGCCTGCCTCGAGGCATTTTTCGATTTCCTCGACCATGGTATGCGCCGTCATGGCGACGATGGGCAGGGCTTTGTTCCTGGCGTCACGCCGTAACTCCCGGGTGGCTTCAAGCCCGCCCATGACCGGCATCTGCAGGTCCATCAGAACCACGTCGTAAGGTGCTTTTCGCCTGCGGGACGACTTGACCCGTTTGACGGCCACTTGTCCATTTCTCGCGATATCGACAACCAGCCCGGCATTCTCGAGAATTTCCCGCGCCACTTGCTGATTGATTTCATCATCCTCGACCAGCAGAACGTGGCGCCCCCGCAAATTCTCGATAATCCCCGGTACCTGCTCGCCTTGCTGTTGCCTGGCCGGTTCGCCAGTAGCCGTATGGAGCGCGTTCAGTACGGCAGATCGGGTGAACGGTTTCAGCAGCACGGCGTCGACAGATGCGGCACCGATCTCTGCCGATAGCTCGGCAACCTTGAAAAGGTCTGACATCAGGAGAATTTTGATTTCTGACAGTTCCGAATCAGCGCGAATTCTTGCGATGAGGCGAAGACTGTCGGTGTGCGTCAGTTTGTGACCGACCAGCACAAATTGGAAAGATTCGCCTTCGACCCCTTGTTTCAGCTTTGCCAACGCTTGCTTCATCGACGTCACATGCTCCGTGTAGCACGATATCGCGTGGAGCACGTCCGCCAGAGCTGCTGCCGATTGCTTCTTGCCTTCGACGATTAAGATCCGGGAACCGTAGGTCTTGCCGGCGAGTTTTCGCGGCGTGATGCGTTTTGCCGTTTGCCGGCCGAACTCGGCCGTGACAAAAAAGGTGCTGCCTTTGCCCGGGGTGCTCTCGACCCGGATGTCTCCATTCATTTTTTCGGCCAGCCGCCTGGATATCGTCAGGCCCAATCCGGTGCCGCCGTATTTCCTAGTGACCGAGGCGTCGGCCTGAGAAAACGCTGAAAACAATTTGGCGATTTGCGCTTCCGACAATCCGATGCCGGTATCGCGCACCGAGAATTGAAGCGTCACCCGGCCTCGTTTCTTGGATAACATTTCGACAGCCAGCACGACTTCGCCCTTGCTCGTGAACTTCATCGCGTTGTTGGCGAGATTAATGAGGATCTGGCCCAGCCGCATGGGGTCGCCGATCAGGTCGGTGGGCAGGTTCGGTGACACGGAGAAGACAAACTCCAGGGCTTTCCGTCCGAATGGCAGACCGAGAATGCTGGCCACATTGTCGAGCACGTCGTTGAGACTGAAGTCGATGTTCTCCAATGTGAGCTTGTCAGATTCGATGCTTGAGAAGTCCAGTATGTCATTGATGATGGTGAGCAGGTTGTCGGCAGCCGACTTGCTCTTGGTCAGGTAATCCCGTTGTTTTTCGCTGAGCTCGGTTTGCAACGCCAGCCGCGTCAGACCGATCACGGCGTTCATCGGCGTGCGGATTTCATGGCTCATGTTGGCCAGGAAATCGGCCTTGGCTTTGGTCGCCGCTTCGGCCACATCACGCGCCTCGATTATCTCCGCTTCGGCTTGTTTGCGTTCAGTGATGTCCGTGAGCGTACGGACGAAACCACTGTCGGCGAGTGGTGACTGCCGGACTTCGACCGTCTTATCTATCATCTGCGTTTCGTAGCGGGCATATTCCCGCGACGAATAGGTAGCAATAGATCGTTCGAGTTGTGCTTCCCAGTCCTCAAGTTTCATGATATTCCGCAACATGTGCTCTGTTGCATCCGTGAGATATTCAAATTTTTCAAAAAGGTCGAGAGGTATTCCGGCCAGTTCACCGGCCTTTTGATTATAGGCCATGACGCGCATATCCCGGTCCACCATGAAGACGCCCTGATCCAGATTTTCGAGCGTTGTCTCGATGATGTCTTTTTGTCTCGTGAGTTCCTGTTCGGCCCGCTTGCGCTCGGTGATGTCATAGGCCCAGGCAAGCGTTGCCGGCTCGCCCTGGTATTCGAACGGAAAATAGGAGGTCAAAGCCCAGAACTCACCGCCGCCACCCTTCTTCCATTGAACTTCGGCGTCGCGTACCGCACCTTCCCTCTGCAAGCGTTCCATAATCGGCTGCCGGTCATCGGGATTGGCATATAAATCCGGAGCAACCTCGTTCAAGGCGTCTGACTCGCTAATGCCAAAAATTTGATGAAAGCGGGCGTTCGTGAACTTCAGGCGATTATCTTCGGTGCCGACGATGGCAACGCTCATTGGGCTTTCCTGCAAGATCGCGATCAGGCGCTGTTCACTTTGCCGCATCGCTTCTTCGGCCCGTTTTTGATCAGTGATGTCGATGCTCACACTGCCGATGGCATTGATCCTGCCATTCGATCCGAAAATCGGAAATCTTCTACCGAAATAATCACGCTCGACGCCTTTAGTATTCTTTCCCTTGAACTCCCTTTCCATCGTTGAACCGTCGGCCAACACGGTTTTGAACTCGGCACTCAGTTTTGCTTCATTGTATTGGGGAAGCAGGTCCTGTGTCATCTTGCCGATAACGTTATCGAATTCCAGGCCACGCAGGTCAGCGTACTGCTTGTTGACCATAAGATAACGTCCGTTAATGTCTCTCAGTGTAATTAATCCTGGAATGTGGTCGACAAATGACTTGAGCAGTTGCTCATTGTCCTTGAGCGCCCGCTCCGCCTGTTTGCGCTCCGTAATGTCGTGGCCGGTCATCAGCAACGCCTGTTCGCCGCCATAGCTTATGTGCGAGGTCATTGCCACGACATCCCGTGGCTCGCCGGTCGGAAAATATTTCACCCGGACCTCTACGCTCTCAGATTGTCCGTGCTCATCGAGGGATTGCAGGAACTTCTTTCTTTCGTCTGAGTGATACCAAATATCCCGGATATCCAGTTCAAGCATTTCCTCTTCGGAGAGGCCGAACAGGTCGGTGGCTGCCTGGTTCACCTTAAGGAATTTAAGATTGTCAACAGCCCGAACCAGGATCGGAACTGGCGTCATGGCAAACATCGTATCCAACGTTTGACTACTCTCGGCGACCGTTCCGAGCAATTTGCCCAATTGCTCGGTCTTCTGTTCGAGCTCCGCTTCCGCGTTTTTCCTTTCGGTGATGTTTGTGTAGGTGATTACCAACCCCCCGGCGGGGCTGGGTCGGGAGATGGCGTGGTAGGTTGTTCCGTCCGTTCCCTGAAAATCACTAGTCGCCAGCTTGCCGGACTTTAGGGCGCGAATTCGTTTGCGGGCAATTTTATTTACCCCCGAAACGCCGTAAAATCCGGCTTTGGCGAGACGCTTGACAACGTCCGGTAAAGCCATCCCAATTTTCAGTTCGCCTGCTGAAGGCGGCCAAATCTCCAGATAGTTCTTGTTGAATGCGCTCACCTTGTGGTCGACGTCAAAAGCGAGAATGCCCTGTCCGGCGCTATCCAGGATGTCGTTCAAGAGGTTTGTCTGCCGGCGCGAAGTCTCTTCCGCCTGTTTGCGGGCGACCACGCTGCCGAATTGCCGGCCAACATTCGCCAGGACATCCAGGGTCCGCTGGTCGGGATCTTCGGCCCGATCGCTAAAAAATTCGAATACGGCGATAATTTCGTCGCCAAGGGATACGGGAAAGGCGAGTCCCGCGCGGATTCCAAGGTCCTTGGCCAGTTTGGCCCGGGGGAAATTTCGATCCTGTGTTACATCCGGAATCCATGCCGGCCTACGCGATTCAACAACACGTCCGGGCAGCTCTTCGCCCAGACGAACCGAGGTGGATTCGGTAATCTTGCGGAAATTCGCGAATTTCCTCGGCTTTTCCAAATGCCAAACCTTGGAAGAATGCAGTACTGCATTGTCCCCGGACGACCGGGTATAGACATGCCCGACAGGCCAGCCCATGTCGGCGCAGACCTCGTCGAGGCAAATCCGATATGCATCATCTTCCGAGTTCGCCTCATTGGTACCCTCGGAAATTCGGTGCAAAAGAGCGATAAAGCGGCTCTGATCGCGCAACTGTTCTTCATCCCGGATACGGGCCTCGACGACGGACGAGATATCGTTTGGTCGCTTCGTGTCCCTTAGTTGCCGTCTCAGGGAGCGTACCTCGCCAATCAACTGTTTTTTGGTTTTAGCTGTGTCCAGGCGCCCTTCATCCATGATAGCCGTCATGATCTCCCCCCTGCCGGATCAAATTGAGTCAGTTTCTTGGCCTGTTCCGACCTATTGTTACGCGGCAAATAGTTTTGGAACAGCCCCTTCTTTCAGGGGCAGGCGAATCGACGACGAAAACGCAAGTAAGTGGTGAATAGGGAAAGAGCGACAAATGTCCGCTCTTGGCTAGAAGCAGACCACTTCCCAAAGCCTCAAAAACGTCCGCTTTCCTGTTCTTAACGGACATTCGGAGACGTGACTTCTGCTTTAGGGGGCGAAGCGGACTAATTATTGATCAGGCGATATGGTCCGGAATTGACCCAAAGCCGACTCTAGAAGACTGGGTTGGCCTTTGATCAACTACCTGGTTGATACCAGTAAGATTTGATATCGAAGGGCGTTTGGTCTGTCAGGGTGAGGTTTTCAAGTCTGATTATGCGTCGGCTCTCCAAGTTGGCGCGGGCGATGCTCGGACCATGGTATTTCTCGAAGACCTGCTCAAGCGTGCCGTCCTTGATCATGCTTTTGAGTCCAGCCTCCAACCGCGTCGCGAGATCCGGGCGTTTCGGAGTGACAAAAAAGTAGGTCGGCAAAGGCAAATAGAGCGCCAGGTTTTTCTCCAGGGCCAAATTCGGAATTTCCCCTTTCCGTTTGTCGAATTCTGCGAAGACTTCGTTCAAACCACGAGGAAAGTAGTCGAAACGTCCAATTGAAAGCATTTTGAACAAGGGTTCGTATTTTGTGCCGCCAAATACATCAATTCCGAGTTTCTTGAAGGCCTTTGTCGTGCTCCATTGCTGACCCGAACCCAGCCTGTACTTTTTCAAATCTTCAATTGTTCTGACTGCATCGAATTTGGCTTGCTCTCCTTCCCGGATCAGCAAAAGCCTGTAACCGAGAATGCCTTTGCGGATAGGTATACGGACAGGTATCGCGTTCTCCTCCCATTCGCGGCGTGTTGGCGCTTCGAAAATGGTAATGCGTCCTTTTTTTAACTCCGCCAACGCGCGTGAGCGGGTGAGGCGTCCTGGAAAGGGCTTGATCTCGAACGGCCCATGAGTTTCAACAGTACGGTCCAGAGCGGTTTTAAGGATATTCAGAGGATAGACAAACCGCTCGTCCGCAGAGGAAAACTTTGAATTGGATATGATGGTTTCGAGCGCGAGGGAAGGAGTCGCCGCGATAACCAACGCGAATATCATTGAAAAAGGCGTAAGTCCCAAGGAATTCAGGCGCCGTCTCCCCGCAAAAAAAAACCGGACCAATAATGGAATCTCAATGCATTTGGAAAATTGAACTCGTCCGGATTTCGTACTCAAGGTCCATACTATCGTTTATTAGATAAATCCTCAAACTGGGCTTCGGCGGAAGTCAAATAGGCCTCGTTTCGAATCCAATGCCGACAACTCTAAAGAGGACTATTCAATTGATTTCCGCTCCTGGCTACTAGCAGCCGTTTTTCACAGCGTCGAGATAGGTCTGCTCTCAAGCGGTAAGCAGACTAATTTTGGAGACAGTGAATTTGACCGCTTTTGACCCAACTCGGACATTCGAACTCGACGAATATTATACGAATTGGTCTAGCTGGCTTTTGCCGCAACCGCTTCCATTTCGATGAGAAATTCCGGGCGAGCAAGTGAGCTGATATTCAGCCATGTTGATGCTGGCGTGTGGTCTCTATCGAGATACTTCGCCCTATGCTTCATATGGATTGGCAGAGCAGATGAATCGGTCGAAAAAACAGTGAGTTTAACGATATCTTCCACACCAAAGCCGGCATCTTCCAACGTCAAAATCGTATTTTTCCAAATTTGGTCATCTTGCTCTTCCAGGCTTTCAAGGACGTTTCCTTCGGGCGTCATACCAACTTGACCCGCGAGATAAAGCCACCGGGCATTAGCAGGAGCTTCCACAGAATGGCTATATCTGGCTGCAGGTGGAGCGACTGATTCCGGATTACGTATGATAAGCATCCCATATACCTCCAGACCTTTAAAAAACATAAGTATTAACGGAGCAGTCGCGAATGGCCGGCGTGTTTAACGTTGGCCAGGCAAAATACAGCCGGGCAATCCTTTTGATGAAGAGCGACGATTTCTCAGCCTCTCTCCAGTTGGCCGAAGACACGGTCATGCAATACGCCCTGGCTAAACCTTGACGGCAATTCAACTAAGCGCTTAAGCTTTGTAATAACTAATAAAAATAGCGGGAAATAAATTCCGGCTGGGGGAGGGCTGGGGTATGGAATGGATCGTCTATCTGATTATCGCCATCATCGTAATTGTCGCGGTGATTTACTTTCTCAATCGCTTTTACCGAAAGGCCTCACGTGAAGTCGCACTTGTGAGAACCGGTGCCGGCGGCCAGAAGGTAATTTTGGACGGTGGTTGTTTCGCCCTGCCGATCTTGCACAAAATCGCTGAAGTCAACATGCGCACGTCGCGGCTGGAAGTGACGCGCTCGGGTAACCGTTCGATGATCACTTCTGATCGATTGCGTGTCGATGCCGAGGCCGAATTTTATGTCCGCGTTCAGCCCACACCGGATGGTGTGGCGACGGCGGCCCAGGCGCTGGGCGGTAAATCATTTCGCGCCGAGGAACTCGCCGAAGCCCTGGAAGGCAAGCTGGTCGATGCCATGCTCTCCGTGGCGGCGCACTACACCATGGACGGCCTGCAGGATAATCGGGGTAAATACGTCAAGGAAGTCTCCGACAATCTTGAAAACAATCTGGCGCAAAACGGCCTGGTGATGGAATCGGTATCTCTGACCCGGCTCGATCAGACTTCGTTTGGGGCGCTGGAAGAAAACAACGCCTTTAATGCGCTGGGCATGCGCCGTCTGGCCGAAATCGTCGCCACAAACCGGAAGGAACGCGCCGCCATCGAAGCCGATGCCGATATCGCGGTACGCCAAAGTCAACTCGATGCGACTAAACGCCGGCTGGTGATCGAGCGCGAAGAGCAGGAAGCCGAAATCGAACGCGAACTGCATGTCGAGACCACCAAGGCCTCCTCTCAGGCGCAGATTGCCGAACAGCAGGCGACAGCGGAAGAGCGCCGCGAACAGGCCCGGATTAATCGTGAACGCGAAGTCAGCGTGATGGAGATCAAGCGAGATCGGGAAATCCGCAAGCTCAATCTTGACGCCACGCTGGCCACTGAAATGGCTCGTCACGACAAGGAAATTCAACTCGCAGCCAAAAAGGCGGAAGAAGCCGCAGCCCAAGCCGCCTCGATGGGAGCCCGGGCCGATGAAGTAACGGCGGAAGAAATGGTCACTACCGCGCGTGAAGCGGCCATGGCGGATCGTGAAAAGCAGTTGGCCCTGATCCGGGCCGCCGAGCAGGCCGAAGTCGATGACACACGCGTGCAAAGTGAGGCCGGCACCATCCGCGCCATGGCTGAAGCGCAAGCCGATGCCTCGGCCAGGCGTGCCGAAGCCCGAAAAGGTGAACTGCTGGCCGAAGCCGAAGGCGAATCAGCATTGATCGACGCTGAAAACGAGCGCCGCGATGAACTGGTTAAAATGAAGGTCGATCTGGCGAAACTGGAGACACTGCCGGAAGTGATCGCCAACATGGTCAAACCGGCGGAGAAAATCGACAGTATCCGGATCAATCATTTTGCCGGTTTCGGCAATACTGGCGGATCGGGCGGTTCTGGCGGCGCGAGTGGCGGCGTTGGCGAAAAGGCTCTGGCCAATCAGGTCGTCGACAGCATTCTGGCCATGGCTGTTCAATTGCCAGCGGCGAAAAAGCTGGGTGAGGAATTCGGGATAAATATTGGCGATGGCATTCAAAGCGTCGCCGACTTCACAGTGGACGAAGATGGCGATGCGTCCGCCAAGGAGGAGAAAAGCGGCGACAAAGACGAATAATAATCAAAATAAACCAATAGGGAGACGGGGATATGAAAATCAATCGTAGGCGATTCTTGAATGGTACAGCGGCCACGGCGGCATTGGCATTGGCGGCTCCGGCAATAATTGGCCGGGCAGAAGCAGCCGGTAATATCAAAATGGTCAGCATTCTCGATCAATCGGGCGGCCTCGATATCTACGGCAAGCCGATGGTCGACGCGACCAAGATGGCGGTTGATGAACTCAACGCTGCAGGCGGCCTGCTCGGCAAAAAAGTCGATCTGATCATGTATGACCCGCAGTCAACTATTCAGTCCTATACCCAGTACGCCACCAAGGCGGCGACCAGCGACAAGGCCGATGTAGTTCATGCCGGTATTACCTCGGCTTCGCGCGAAGCCATTCGCCCGACCTTCAATCGTTTCAAGACGCTGTATTTCTACAACACGCTATATGAAGGTGGCGTTTGCGACCGCAACACGTTTGCCACGGGTTCAACACCGGCGCAAACAGTTGAGAAACTGGTGCCCTATACGATGAAAAAATGGGGCAAGAAAGTGTACGTCGTCGCGGCGGATTACAACTACGGCCAGATTACCGCCGAATGGTTCAAGAAGTATGTCGGCGAAAACGGCGGTGAGACCGTAGCCATCGAATTCTTCCCGCTCGATGTGACCAACTTTGGTCCGACGATCCAGAAGATTCAGGCGGCCAAGCCGGATATGGTGATGTCGGCGCTGGTCGGCGGTGCGCATATCTCCTTTTACAAGCAATATGCCGCAGCCGGGATGAACAAGAATATCCCGATCGCCTCAACCACATTCGGCGTTGGCAACGAGCACATCTCGATTTCAGCCGAAGAGGGCGACGGCATGGTCTGCGCCTACAGTTATTTCCAGGAAGTTGAATCGGCGGCCAACAAAGCGTTCGTCAAACGGTTCCATGCCCGAATGGGGGCCAATGCACCTTACCTGAACGAACTGGCGGTGCGCAGCTACGAGGCCGTCTTCTTGTGGGCTGAAGCCGTCAAGAAAGCAGGCTCCACCGACCGCATGAAAGTCATCGAGGCGCTCGAATCACCGATTTCAATCAATGGACCGAGTGGCAAGTTGACGATCGAACCCAAAACTCACCACGCCTTGCAAAACGTCTATCTGGCCGAACTGAAAGACCAGAAGTTCAACATCGTGGAATCGTATTCCGAGCAACCGCCGACCGATACTTTGCTGGTTTGTGATCTGCAAAAAAATCCGACGATGTCGAAGTTCTATTTCCAGAACGGTCTGGCTGCCGCCGGCATCAAATAAAGCGGGTACCAGTGCCCTGCGCCAAAGAGTCATGATTAATAGCCGTGGCTCTTTGGTGGGTACTTTCGTGCGTCTCAATCGAAAGGAACATCGTCGTTGGATCTGTTTGTCGCGCTGACGCTGCAAATCGCTTATGGGGTTGCCAATCTGGTGCTGATCAGTATCGGGCTGGCGATCATCTTCGGCATGATGCGGGTGATCAATTTAGCCCACGGTGAGTTCCTGATGCTGGGTGGTTATACTGTTGTCGTTTCTACCAACAACGGCGTCAATTTGTGGTTCGCCATGCTGATACTGGCCCCTCTTGTGGTCGGTATCATCGGCGTCATCGTCGAGCGATTGCTGATACGTTTTCTATACGGCCGTATGGTCGACACCCTGCTGGCGACATGGGGCCTGAGTTTGTTGTTGATCGGTCTGGTGACGACGATTTTCGGAGCCCAGACCAAGACTACGATATCGGCCCCCATCGGGGCTATTCAGATCGGCGAATTTACGTCCAGCGGCTATGAGCTGTTTTTGATATTTGTCGCCATTGTATTGTCGTTTGCGATCTATCTGCTGTTGCGCTTCACCAAGCTCGGGCTGGTTGCCCGCGGCACCATGCAGGCCTCCGACATGGCGGCGGCGTTGGGTGTCTCGACCAGTCGGGTCTACGCTATCACCTTCGGCCTCGGTGCCGCGGTGTCAGGACTGGTCGGCGGCCTGTTGGCCCCGGTGACTGGCGTCCTGCCGACGATTGGCGCAACCTATATTGCCAAGGCGTTCATTACAGTGGTCAGCGGCGGATCGGCCATCCTGGCGGGCACGACTTCGGCCTCGGTGTTGTTGGGCGTAATCAACGGCGTGGTGAGTTATGTCACCGGCCCGACCATGGGCGAGGTGGCTCTGTTGCTCGCTGCGATTATCCTGCTGCGGCTGCTGCCCCAAGGCATTACCGGGCGCTTCTTCAGGAAAAGCCTGTGAGAATGTCTTTGGAAAATCGCTGGCGAATAGCGATCGGAATTTTCGGTGTGCTGTTTCTGTTCCTTGCTCCGCAAGTATTCGAACTGTTCACCATCATCAACCTGACCACGGCGATCGCGCTGGCCGTGCTCGCCCTCAGTCTCGGGCTGGTCTGGGGCTATGGCGGTATATTGTGTTTCGGCCAGGTCGGGTTTTTTGGTCTCGGGGCTTACGCCTATACTATTGCCGCGATTAACTTCGGCGATACCACCGGAGCTATATTTGTCGCCATTCTGGTCGGGGCGGTGGCCGCCGGGGTGCTGGGCTATTTCATGATTTATGGCCGCGTCAGCGACGTCTACCTGGCGGTTATCACACTGACTTTTACGTTGATCCTGTACAGCTTGCTGCGGCGCACGTCAGGGCCCGAATACAAGATTGGCGATGCCCTGTTGGGTGGCTTCAATGGCATCACCTCGCCTCCGCTGAATATTCCCGGTGACATCTCAAACACACTGTTCCCCGAGGACGTGTTCTATGTCGCCATGTTGGTGCTGATATTGGCCTATTTCGGCTGCATTTGGCTGACCCGCACGCACTTTGGCAGGGTCGTCGTGGCAATTCGTGAAAACGAACTGCGGGCCGAGTTGCTGGGCTACGATATTCGACGCTACAAGTTGGCGGTGTTCATGATTGGCGGCGGCCTGGCCGGACTGGCCGGAGTGTTGTTCGCCAACGGCATCGGTCGAGTGACGCCTGATATGTTTAATCTCTATAACGCCGCCCTGACCATCATCTGGGTCATCGTTGGTGGCCGGGGTACTCTGATCGGCCCGATCATGGGCTCATTCGGCATGTTCTATCTGACTTTTTTCCTCGGCACCCAGACAGTGATCAACAACAACCTTGTTCTCGGCGTTATTCTGATCATCTTTGTTCTGGTTGTGCCCAATGGCCTGGTTCCCGAAGCGGGCCGACTCTGGCGGACGGCGTCGAACCGGCGTTCGACGTCGCGGCGAGAACGCAAGATGCGCCGGCGCACGGCACGGAGCACGGCCAGAAACGGTGACAGTTCCAGCGAGGCCCCCCGTGAAACGTGAAGTGGTGGTTGAAACTCGCAATCTCTCCATGCACTTTGGCGGCGTGGTGGCGGTCGACCGGGTTAATTTCACCTTGCGGGAAAATGATCTGCATTGCCTGATCGGGCCCAACGGGGCCGGCAAGAGCACCTTTTTCAAATGCCTGACCGGGCAATTGACGCCGACCGAAGGCGATGTGGTGATCCGTGATTTTCATGCCGCCGGACGCCACCCGCATCAGATCGCCGGCCTCGGTGTCGGCATCAAGACGCAGACGCCCAATCTGTTCAATGGCCTCAGCGTCGATGAAAACGTCTGGCTCTCGGCGCGGCGCTGGCACGATGCCAGGCGGGCCCGCGCCCTGACCACGGAAACCCTGGAACGGCTGAAGCTGACCGATCTGCGGCACAGTCAGATGGATCAACTCTCACACGGTCAGCGCCAGTGGGTCGAACTGGGGATGGTGGTAGCTGCCGAACCGTGGCTGGTTTTGCTCGATGAACCGACCGCGGGCATGACTCATGATGAAGTCGTGCGCACCGCTGAACTGATCCGCGAAATCAACCAGCGGGCAACGCTGATTGTGGTCGAACACGACATGCAGTTCATCCGCATGATCGCAGAAAAAGTGACTGTCTTTCATCAAGGCGCTATTCTGATTGAAGACACAATGGACGTTGTCACCCATGACCAGCGGGTCCGGGAAGTCTATCTGGGGCATCGCCAGCAATGAGCAATTCAATCCTGTTGGAAACCAAAGGGCTGCGCGCCGGTTACGGGCGCATTCCGGTTTTGCACGGCATCGATCTTTCGGTCGCGGACGGTGAGATTGTCGGTGTGCTGGGCCATAACGGCATGGGCAAGACAACTTTGCTGAAATCGGTGATGGGGCTGGTGCCGCCGTCCGCCGGGGCCATTCAATTCGATGGTCTTGATATCACGCGTGAGCCGACCTTCGAACGCAGCCGGCTGGGCATCGGCTATGTGCCGCAGGGCCGGGGCATTTTCCCCCAGCTCAGCGTGTTGGATAACCTGCGCATGGGGGTGGCGGCGCATGAAGACGACGAAACCGACGCCATCGACCGCGTCATGGCCGATTTTCCCCGGCTCGAAAACCTGCTCGAGCGCTCGGGCGGTGCCTTGAGCGGCGGCGAGCAACAGTTGCTGGCGCTGGCGCGCTGTTTGGTCAGTGAGCCGCACCTGATCCTGCTCGATGAGCCGACCGAAGGTATTCAGCCGTCGATTATTGATGAAATTATCGAGATCCTGCAACGCCTGGCCCGGGAACAAAACATCACGGTCGTCCTGGTCGAGCAAAATCTCGAATTCATTACCGAGTTGTCCGACCGCGTATTGCTGCTGCAAAAGGGTGAAATTACCGCTGAAATGAAGGGCACCCAGGAAACCGGTATTGCCCTGGTCGACGAATTTACGGGCTTCGGCGGCGGCAATGGTTCGACGCCGCGCACACCTGCTGCACCTCCAGTCATCTCGCCTGCCAAACCTAACACCACGACTCCGGGAGCGTCTGTCGCCCCCGCAATGCGGCAGTCTGCCGTTGAGCCGCGGGCAACCCCGTACGAAGGGCAAAGTTACATGACCGTCAAACGGCCGACCCACGCACAGTTAAAAGATATTGTCACCAGTTTCGGCATGCACATGTCGGATGAGCGCATCGGGCAGTTCCTGACGCTGATGGAAGATACCATTCAGGCCTACGATGTGATCGATGCCGAGCCCGACTATATGCCCAGCGTCGATTATCCGCGCACCGCCGGCACCCGCCCGGCAGCAGAGGACAATCCGCTCAACGCCTGGTATGTCAAAACCGAAATTCGCGGTGCCCCGCGCGGTCCTCTGGCCGGGCGTACGATTGTTTTGAAAGACAATATCTGCCTCGCTGGCGTGCCGATGATGAACGGCGCATCAACCCTCAAGGGTTATACGCCCGACGTCGACGCTACCGTCGTGACGCGCATTCTCGATGCCGGCGGTACTATCGTTGGCAAAGCTCATTGCGAATATTTCTGTCTCTCCGGCGGCAGCCACACCAACGCCACCGGCCCGGTGCACAACCCGCATAAACGGGGTTATTCAGCAGGCGGCTCGTCGTCCGGTTCCGGGGCGCTGGTCGGTGCCGGTGAAGTCGATATGGCGATGGGCGGCGATCAGGGCGGATCGATCCGCATGCCGGCCTCGTTCTGCGGTGTCTACGGTATGAAACCGTCGCACGGACTGGTGCCCTACACCGGCGTCATGCCGATCGAGAACACTATCGATCACACTGGCCCGATGACCCAGAATGTCGCCGACAACGCCTTGATGCTGGAAGTCCTGGCGGGCGAAGACGGTCTCGATCCACGCCAGTACGCGCCCCAGGTCGACCGTTATACCGCGGCTCTGGGCAAAGGTGTCGCGGGCTTGCGCATCGGCCTGATGAAAGAAGGATTCGGCCATCCGGAGTCCGAAGCGGACGTTGACGCCAAAGTTCGTCAGGCGGCTGATCATTTCCGCAGCCTGGGGGCAACGGTCGATGAAGTTTCCATTCCCATGCACCTCAAGGGTCCGGCCATCTGGACGCCCATCGCGCTCGAAGGCCTGACCAATCAGATGATGCACGGCAATGGCTTTGGCACGGGCTGGGAGGGGCTCTATACCACAAGCCTGCTCGACTACCACGCCAACTGGCGCAGCCGGGCTGATGAGCTCTCCGACAGTCTGAAAATTTCAATGTTTGTCGGCGAATATTTCCAGAAGCACTATCGCGGTCATTATTATGCCAAATCGCAAAATCTGGCCCGCAAACTGCGCGAGACCTACGACACGATGCTGGCGGCTTATGACCTGCTGTTGATGCCGACGACACCGATGAAGGCGACACCAATTCCGACCGACGACGACCCGCTTGAGCTGTATATCCAACGCGCCTTCGAAATGCTGGCAAACACTGCCCCGTTCGACACTTCCGGCCATCCGGCGATGTCGATCCCCTGCGGCATGAGCGACGGCCTGCCGGTCGGCATGATGCTGGTCGGCAATCAATATGCCGAAAGCACGATTTATCAGGCCGCCCACGCTTTTGAGCAAATGGCGGACTGGAAGCAGCTGTAGGTCCTGTTATGACCGGCGCTTCCCAACTCGCGCCGAACGACGGGCAATCCCGGGTTCGGGGCCCGGTCGACGAGCCACTGCTTGATCAGACCATTCACGGGTTTTTCGCCGACAGTGTCAAACGTCACCCGGATCGGGACGCTGTCATTTTTCCGAATTCAGGCGTGCGCTGGAGTTATCGCCAATTTGCCAAGCGGGTAGATCGATTGGCAGCCGGGCTGTTGGCGCTTGGACTATACAAGAGTGAGCGCATCGGCATCTGGTCGCCAAACCGACCGGAATGGCTGTTGGCACAATTCGCCACGGCGCGTATCGGATTGGTATTGGTCAATATTAATCCGGCTTACCGTCGCGCCGAAGTCGAATATGCGCTGAACAAGGTCGAAGCCCGGGCGTTGATCCTGGCGCCCAGTTTCAAGACCTCGAATTATCTTGAAATGTTGCATGATCTGGCGCCGGAACTGGAAAGTGCTGTGCCGGGTCGCCTAAAGGCTGAACGCCTGCCGAACTTGCGCACGGTCATTCAGCTTGGCAAGGACGATCAGCCCGGAATGTTCTCCTTTGATCAGGTGATGGCCCGAGGCGGTGGCGGGCAGCGTAGCCGGCTTGAAGCCATTTCTGATGCGCTGTCGCCGCACCAGTCGATCAATATCCAGTTCACGTCGGGCACTACCGGGGCGCCCAAGGGGGCGACGCTGAGCCACTATAACATTGTCAACAATGCCCTGTTTTGCGCCCGGGCGATGGAATTCAACGCAGACGACCGTCTCTGCATTCCGGTGCCGCTGTATCATTGCTTTGGCATGGTGGTCGGTGTGTTGTCGGCGGTGGCAACGGGGTCCGCCATGATCTTTCCCGGTGAAGCGTTTGATGCGCGCGAAACCCTGACGGCTCTGGCGACGGAACGCTGTACCGCATTGCACGCGGTACCGACGATGTTTATCGCCATGCTGGGGCTGGACGATTTCGACCACTACGATTTGCGCAGCCTGCGCACTGGCATCATGGCCGGCGCGCCCTGTCCGGTCGATGTCATGAAGCGCGTGGTGACCGACATGCACGCCAACCAGATTACCATCGCCTACGGCATGACCGAAACCAGTCCGATTTCATTTCAAAGCAGCGTCGACGATCCGACGACGAAGCGAGTGTCGACCGTGGGCCGCATTCATCCCCATGTCGAGGTCAAGATTATTGACCAGGACGGCACCATCACGCCGGTCGGTGTGCAGGGAGAATTGTGCACGCGCGGTTACTCGGTCATGCGGGGCTATTGGGGCGATGCCGAGCAGACCCGTGAGACCATTGATGATGATGGCTGGCTGCATTCCGGAGATCTGGCGACCATCGACGCAGAGGGTTATTGCAATATTGTCGGCCGGGTCAAGGATATGCTGATCCGGGGCGGTGAGAATGTTTATCCAGCTGAAATCGAGGAATTCCTTTTCCGCAATAACAAAGTCCAGTCTGCCCAGGTCTTCGGTATCCCCGATGAGCGCTATGGCGAAGAAGTCTGCGCCTGGATCATCCTGCAACCCGGAACGAAGGCCAGCGAAGACGAAATCAAAGACTTCTGCCAGGGCCAGATCGCGCATTTCAAAATCCCGCGATATGTCCGCTTTGTCGATGAGATGCCGATGACCGTCACCGGTAAACCGCAAAAATTCAAAATGCGCCAAACCATGATGGACGAACTGGACATTGTGGAAAGCCAGACTGCCTGACGGGGCAATGTGGGGGCCTGGCCGGACAATGAAATACCTGGCGCACCCCACATGATTCCATCGGGCTGGTAGTGCCCGCACCGTCAGCGGCAATAATTTTGGCAAGTCGTCTCTGAACGCCATCGTCAATCATCAATCACAAACCGCCCCAAAAGGCGCTTCCAAAACTCTACATAAACATGGAGAGGTCGGCCAATCAGATGAGGCAAATCTAAATCGGCGGACGATCAGGCAAGATACGCTAATGTCCGTTCCTGGCTATTAGCAGACCTCAATCAGAGTGCTGTTTTTCGTCTGCTTTCCTACGCATAACGGACATTCTGAACAATGATGTCCGCTTTGAGGGGTATAGCGGACCAAATTGAAGCCGCATGATTTCGTCTGCTTCGGACCCAAAGCGGACCAGTAACCAGTGACTTTTTTATCAGGTTGCACCCCGTATGATATGAAATATTGCCCAGGCATGTAATTGTCGGGAGCAGTATTCCGGATTTGAAGAGAGGTGGCGGGAATGATTGCGTTGTCTGGTTTTGCATATGACAAAAATGATTCTGAAACAGTGCGATTGGAAAAAGTCGCAATATTTTTGATAACCGGCTCTTGTATTATTGCCGGCTGTGTATGGACCTTGATGTATTTCTTTACGTTTGGATGGGGGCTTACCGCGCGGCTACCGATCCTTTTTGTCGTTTTGGTGTCATTTTCTCTCCTCACATCGCATCTTCGAACGGATATTCGCTACGCAATATACACACAGACAATTTGCATAATATACATACCTTCGTTTGTCCAATGGAGCATCGGTGGCATTTTTGATTCCGGTCTGGTTCTTACGTGGGCTCTTTGTGGGCCAATTGTCGCTCTTATTTTTCTCCCTATTAAACAGGCGACCGTTTGGTTCGGTCTATACGGTGTCAATGTTCTTATCACCGTGATTTTCGATGATTATTTTTCCAACGGTGGCTTGAGGGTCAGTGAGACGACCCAGACCCTTTTTGTTCTGTTGAACATACTTTTCTCATCAGCTGTCATTTTTGCGTTCGCAGGATATTTCGTCAGTAAGGCGGTGACAGCTGAGAGAACATTGACAGGTGCTGTCAACGCAATGGGAGAAGGGTTCGCCTATTTCGACAAAGACGATCGACTGACAATATTCAACCAAAAATTCATCTCACTTGCCAAACTGGACACCCAAGTTGGAGTTGGAACCGATTTTGAAGACATGCTTGTTCGTCTGACCGAAATCGGATTCGGTGACAATTTCAATGTTCCAACAAAGGAGTTTATTGATAGAGGCATGCAACTTCATCGCAATCCCAAAGGGCAGTACTCAACGAGTTTCCCCGATGGTACATGGGTGATTGTCACCGACACCAAAACCAGCGATGGCGGCTCGGTAATCGCGCTAACTGATATCAGCAAACTCAAGCGGGCCGAAAATGAACTGGCAGGGAAAGAAGCGCAGCTTCGAACTGTTCTGGATAACATGCCGGGGGGCGTGAAATACATCGACGAGCACAAAAAGTACGTATTCTTCAATTCGCAGTACAGCGAACTGTACGATTTTCCAGAGGGCCTATTGAAAGTTGGTATTTCGAATCAAGTCGAAAATGAATTTCAGGCCGCACGTGGTGATTTTGAATCAGATGCTCCTGACGACTTCAAGGGCCTAGACGACCTACCCAACGATTTTGAATCGCATAATTGGGAACGTACGACCGTTCGCGGCAATACATTAAAGGTCAACACGGCGCGGACACCAGCAGGTGGGATCATAAATATTGTTACAGACATAACGGACCGCAAACGGGCTGAACAGGAACTGAGCGAAGCCAAAAATGCGCTGGAGGTAGCACATCAGAAAGCGAATGACCTTTTGCTGAACGCCATTCCTGAAACGATTGCTGAGCGACTTAAGAATAACCCCGGCCAACTAATTGCCGACCGGCACGCTGATGTAACGGTTTTGTTTGCAGATGTTGCGGGATTTACAGCCTTGTCCGCTGAACAAGACCCAGCAGAAACCATCAACATGTTAAATTCCCTGTTTAGCGACTTTGACGACGTTTGCGTTGCGGCAGGGATAGAGAAAATCCGGACGATCGGCGACGGTTACATGGTCGTTGGCGGTGCACCGCAATCGCTCGAAAACCATCCAGAAAAAATGATCGAGGCGGCGAAGGAATTTCTGAAAATTGCCGATCGTCACCATATCGATATTCGCATTGGCATTAACAGTGGCGAAGTTGCCGCTGGAATTGTCGGCACTCGGCGATTTCATTACGACGTTTGGGGTGACGCTGTGAATGTTGCGGCTCGCATGGAAACAACCGGTAAAGTTGGCAAAATTCACCTTAGTTCCAACTTCGCCCAACGGCTGGATGATAATTTTCCTCTAGTCAAGCGTGATCCCATCGAGGTCAAAGGCAAGGGTAAAATGCAGACTTGGTTCTTAGAAGCGGATGCTATTTAGACTAGACAGTGATCTGAGCAGATTACTTTTGTCTGCCTAGCTCAGAGAGATTTCCCGGTCATCCGCTATTGGCTATTAGCGGCCCTCAATCAGCGTGCTGTTTTTCGTCTGCTTTCCTACGCTTAACGGACATTCCGGACGATGACGTCTGCTTTAGGGTGTGAAGCGGACCAAATTAAGAAGCTGAATATCCGTCCGCTTGTGACCCGGAGCGGAAGTTGGTGGCGATACCGCTTACCAGCCCCGGAGGCCATCGTCTCGATAGACCCCGGGCGTGTCACGCTCCAGCATTTACATTTGAACATTCAAACGGGCCCAACGACTTATTGCCTTCAGTCGCTGAAATACGTGATCGGGACAAAATTTTTGGAAAAAGATTACTCGAGCAATTTAAATGCTATTGCTGCCAAAAACCCGGATAACGTTGCTAGCCCGGTGACATTACTTCCGCCGAGGTGAACCGCCTCAGGTATCATGGCCGCAGCAATCATTGTTAACATGGCTCCGGCTGCGAGCCCTTCTATAAGGATGACAACGCCATGATCTACGCTTCCACCTAACCAATAGCCAACACCGGCTCCAACGGCCGTCATAACCATCAAGCTAAACCACATAAGAAAAATTCTGGTGTTGCTCCAGCCCTGCTTTTTCATGCCAACTGAACTACTCATCGCCTCAGGAAAGTTGGCAAGGAATAATCCAGCTATTAGCGTGTAGGGGAAAATAGAACCGAAAGTTATGGAGTCAGCGCCACTTTGAGATATTGCCGTTGCAATAGAAACTACTAGCGCAGACCCGATAACGAAACTTTCCGGAATTCCATCCAGTAGAATCCCCAGCCAAATAGCTATAGGTGCGCCGCCATGCTCCTCACTTACTTTTCGAAGCTGTATATCTGTGGGCGTTACAGCAATCTCCATCAACGCTGCCATGGCTTCGTCCACCCACTCCTCGGCGTCGATATCAATGTCATCTCTTTCAACCAGCTCTTTAAGTCTGCTGGCCGATAGTGCGGTTGCTGCTTTTTCAAATTCGCTAGACTGCGACCTCCATTCATCAAAATCCTCTTTGGGGAAGGTAAGCGCAGAAACATTATCTTTTGCGATCGCAGTCGCCGTTCTGGGCGCACCTGTCACAAGAGCAATTTCGCCCAACACATCACCGGATCCCAGATTGGCTATTACCTTTTCGCCACGACTAACAGTGACGGTCCCTGATTCAATAAAAAATACTTCGTCACCATCTGCACCTTCTTTGCACAGCACATCACCCCCATTGAAACTTCTTTCATTCACTTTCGTAACCATCTCTTCCACAATCTCGAGCGGAAGGTGCCTGACGAGTTCACTGCTTGCCAAGTGCTCTAATATATTTTTTCTGCGAGCGGATTTACGGTTGGTGAAATATTCGATCGTCGTCGAGGTTTTTCGCAGGAAACCACCTTGAGAATTAACCAGACTATCGAGAGCAACAAACAAGACGCCCCCGATTACGGCGCCGATTATCATATTAATGAGGTGATGAGAGGCTTCATTTTTTGCAATTGCATTCTCGGCGTGAACCAGATGCATAGCCGTAGGGGCGACCAACTCAATTGCCAAAGCAGCTATTAGAGCCCCCCCGCCAAAAGCAGTCATCCCACCGATAACACGATTGTTCGGCTGCCATTTTAGCCCCAAAATAGACCCCAGGGGCAATGACGCAGCAGATAGCCCACCAAGTACAATAGCCCAGGATAAAAATTGGTAATTCATGATAAACCCATACGTATATCATTAGATCTGGTAGCGAATATTTGTGACTAAAGCGGATGTCTGGATTCAGAGTTTATGTCTTCGATATGAGGTAAGTTGAACTCGGTTATAGGCGATACGACTTGCTGGAACATTATACCGCCGCGCGGTCGGTCGAGCTCACCGACATGGAAGATAAAGTCGAATATTTTGTCTGCATCCTCCGCCGGAACGGTAACCGTCAACATTTCAATTTCATCCCAGGCCCCTATACTGCCTATCGGTCCGGCCCCCCTGCCTCTTCCTGCCGAAATATTGGCTGAACTAATACCTTGTTCCCTGGATAGCCGCTCAATGAGTCCAATACCGCTGCCCTGTGGCAGAATGCACGTGATGAGCCTGGCGTTTTTGGTCGTCTTCATAATCAGGCGCCTAATCAGCTCTCGCGTGGGAATCCAGACCGTTGTCGGATGTTGGTGCCAATTTTTTGAGGACCACCTCCGGCACATATGTTGCGGCTTTTTCCAACGGCGTCAGATACATAATCCCCATGCCCGGCGTATCCAGCCCGCCGGCCAAATACATTTGTTCGAACACCCTTTCTTGCTGTTCAGAGGAGACCACTACGTGGATCATTTCTTTTTCAGAGTCGACAGCAACGCCCAGGATTCCCAGCCGTTCACGAATACCCATGCCTTTGGCAAAATTGACGGTGGCTCCCTGGGACCCTGCCGCGCGTGCCGCCTGAATAATCTTGTCAGCCAGACCACGTTGCACAATGCAGGTGATCAAGGATACGTCCGTCAATACAACGATCTCGCGTTTTGTCATGTTGCCTCCGTTTCCTGTTCAGATGCTAGCCGCCTGCGGCGCGCCCTGCTCTGAACCCATACACCCGTTGCAAGCACGCTCAGGATCGGACCCACAGATGCCATGGAAAGAATGCCAAATCCCTCAACGGCATCCACAGCATTCCCAAAACCTAACCCCATCGCCAGCACCAGTGGCACCGTTATGGGACCCGTCGTTACGCCTGCACTGTCCCAGGCGACGTTGACGAACTCCTCGGATGCCAGATAGGTCAGGATCAACGTCAATCCGTAGCCGGGAATCAGGAGCCAGCCGATAGGAATATCATAGATAATCTTGAGGACTCCTGTCGCGATACCGATGGCAACACCGATGGAAACCGCATAGAGCAGCATGCGTTTCTTGAATACGCCGTTGGTCAAGTTCTCAACTGCGATGCCCAGCGCATTCAATGCGGGCTCTGCCAGAGTCGCGCCAAAACCCAAAGCGGCCGCAAAAAATAGCGCGATGGCGATTCCCTGCTCGTAGACATAAAGCGGTGAGCCCTCGATGTAATCAAGGCGCGTAAACGCTGCGGGTATAATACCACCGGATTGACCTCCCAGTTTGGACAGGCCATAGCTCAGTCCTAAATTGAAGGCGATCATGCCAAGCACACATAGTACCAGGCCGTACGCAACTATTCCTGCCTCGTGAATTTTTTCTCGCAGGACAATTTTGAGAATCAATAACAGAAAAAGGACCAAGGGTACGATGGCTCGGATACCGCTGATAATTTCCACAAATGGTGTTGTTTCATGCCAGGGCACTATGCCCTCTGTCGATGCCAACATAATCGTCGCCGCAGCGACAATGGATTCAGGTGAGACCGTCGCCGCCAGGTAAAAGGATAATATCATGACGCCAAGAACCGGGAACAAGGACGCCAGGGTAACGATACCAAATCCTGAAAGTGATGATTTGTTGCTGCCCCCAGCAGACGCAATACCGATACCAAGACTTAACACCAGCGGCACGGTCACAGGCCCTGTGGTTACGGCGCCACAATCCCAGGCGAGCCCCAGAGTCTTGGTTAGTTCCTCATCTGTCATGGCCCAGGCAGTCAGGCCAAGTATCGGAGCCAGTGTGAGATAGATGAAGGGTTTGAGACTCCACCCATTCAGGAACCGCACGGTTCCAAGCACGGCGGCCAGCCCCACGCCCATCCCGACGACCAGCACCAATACGCCCGACCATTGGTTGAGAAGCGCCCAGAGATAGGGTGCACGTGCTGGATCAACAGCCACCCCCACAGCTTTCAAGGCCCCAATAGCCGGTTCTGCAAAAGTAACACCGATCCCCAGCAGGAAAGCGACAGTCAGGACGACGGGGAGGGTTACGCGTTTTGGTAAATTATTTCCAATCGTTTCGCCGAATGGCATAAGGCCAAGCTTGAGGCCTTCCATGAAGAGCATCAGTCCTATAATTACTGCGAACATTCCACATGTAATAATCCAGGAGTCTGCGACAACCTCCCTTAATATCATGAGTTGGAATAAGACGAGGTAAAGTGCTAGTGGAACGACAGCCTTGATCTGATTGATCAACCGTACGCCAATGTAGGGGCTCAACAGGTGCCGTATATTGGTTGGTGTAAGGCGAAGGCGTTCCGGCTGGTGTGCTATCAGGTTACCGGCATCATCGTATTGTGCAGAGGGTGTCAAATCGCCATAGCTCACCGATATTTGCTCTAGTGACAACTCTCGAGCAAGGTCTCCGTATCGAATTTTGCGACTCAACGGGCTCCTCCACGCCATTTTTCTGGCTCCTTGATGATCCGAGCCTACTTCAATTCTTTCTCAGCGGAATTGAGGTATATTGTCGCAGCGAAAATTACCGGTTTTGTTTCTCTGTCTCTTGTTGGCTAATAGCGGCCCTCAGACATAGTGCCGGACAACATCCGCTTTCCTTTGCTTACCGAACCATATGGACGGTGATGTCTGCTATAGGGTGTAAATCGGACCATTTTTTGGGGCCGTGCTTAAGTCTGCTTATAACCCTAAGCGGACCTCAATTAGTGTTTTGCAACTGTTGAAGATGTGCCGTTTGAAGCTCCGGTTAAGCGATGGAATTTCACGAGTCTTGTATTGTTTTGCATGCCTAATCAGCCATACCTTCGGGGAAGTACTCGTTCAATACGCGCTTCAATTCCTCCATATCAATTGGCTTGGCAAGACAGTCATCCATCCCGACAGACTTGCACTTCGTTATTTCTGCGTCTGACAGGGAACCAGTGATGGCAATAATAGGCATTTTTGCAGATCCACCTTCTTCCATTTCCCTGATACGCGAAGCCAGTTCATAGCCATCAACTTCTGGCATGCTGAGGTCGGTCAACAGCATGCCGTAACTTTGGGTTGCCATAAGTTCACGGGCAACTTTGCCATCTATTGCCATTTCACTTTCGTACCCGACCAGGGAAAGCTGGCGACCGATGATCTTCTGGTTTATTACACTGTCCTCCGCAACTAATATCAGGCGTGCTTCACTTTCAGCTTTGGCTGTCACATTTTCGTCCTCAGAAATAGCCGGCACGTCTCCCGCCTCCGGCAAATTCGGAAATGCATGTTTGATTGTCCGGATGGTTGTTTCAAGTTCGATGGCAAACCGGTCCTGGCTTTCGTCTATCGTGCCCCTGTCCCCCGCCTGAATTGCGGCCTCCAGTTCTCCAGAGGTCTTGAGCAAGGATTCCATTCCAAGGTTAGCGGCAACACCCTTGACGGTATGCGCCTCTCGTTCTGCAAGATCATGATCATCTGCGGATAGTGCCTTCAAAATGGTCTTGTCCGAGTTCCCCTGTTGCTGGACAAAGCCTTGCAGCAGACTGACGTAGAGTTCAGCGTTGCCGCCCAGTCGTCCCAGACTTGAAGTTGTATCGATGCCCGGAAGGTCAGGCAGCGATGGCGATGTTTCGACGTCAGTGTCTGTCTCTTCTACGTAGCTGCCACGCCTGTCTTCCGGAACTGTAATCCATTGCCCCATAACATCAAACAGGGTCTTCGTATCAATGGGTTTGGCAACATGATCCATCATGCCGGCCTCAAGGGCCGCGTCGCGGTCAGTGGTGAAGGCATTCGCGGTCATGGCGATAATCGGAAGTCCAAGGAAACGCCTTTCTTTCCTGATCTCGCGCGTCGCTCCATACCCGTCCAGAACGGGCATTTGAATATCCATAAGGATACCATCGTAATATGTTGGGCGATCTTTTACTGCCTGCACACCCAGTTTGCCGTCGGCGGCCACGGTAACTTCGCACCCCACCTTCTCCAGTATTTCGCGTGCGACTTGTTGGTTTATTTCGTTGTCTTCGACCAACAAAATACGGGCGCCCAAACATTGCGATGGGAGGCGGATCGTCGTTTTACGTTCTTTTACTGCTGGTTCTTTGCCAAAGGCAATCAAGATGCCATCCAGCAACGATGACTGAGACACTGGCTTGACCAGAATACCGTCGAGTTCCAGCCCTTCGGCTTCTTCCTCAAGCTGATCCCGGTCATAAGCCGTCACCATCATAACGGCGGGAACTTTGGCGAGGATTTTGTCTGACTTAATGCGCCGGGTAGCCTCCAGGCCGTCCATTACGGGCATCTTCCAGTCCATGAGAACCAGATCAAAAAGTGCGTTCCGGGGAGCCATTTCCAGCAGGCCAATGGCTTCTTCACCACTGCCTGCGTCATCAACTTCGAAATCAAAGGCAGTGAGGTAGCGTGACAAAATGACCCGTGATGTCGGGTTATCGTCAACGACCAGAACTTTGAGGCCTTGCATCTCTGCATCCAATTCCCGTCGTTGCCTCACCGCACTATCTTCGGCCCGGCCAAACCGGGCTGTAAACCAGAATGTCGACCCTGTGCCGGCTTCACTTTCGACGCCAATATCGCCATCCATAAGTTCTGCCAAATTCTTGGATATGGTCAGGCCAAGCCCGGTACCACCATATTCCCGGGTCGTTGAAGCATCTGCCTGCGCGAATGCCTTGAAAAGATTGCCAACTTGCTCTTCGGTCATGCCGATGCCGGTATCAGAAACATCAAACCGGAGCATGATTTCGTCATCATCTGCATTCTCAACGTGAATGCCCAACTTGATCTCTCCGTTGTCCGTGAACTTGATTGCGTTATTGCCAAGATTTATCAAGATTTGGCCGAGACGCAACGGATCACCAACCAGAGTAGCTGGCATCTCCAAATCAAAATCATAGATTAATTCGAGGCCTTTCTCAGCGGCCTTCATGCCGATGATGCTGGACAGGTTTTCAAGTACTTCGCTATGAATGTCGAATGGGATGTTCTCCATCGACAACTTGCCGGCTTCGATTTTAGAGAAATCGAGGATATCGTTGATGATACCCAAAAGAGCTTTTCCTGAACCTTCAATCTTGGTCACATAATCGAGCTGCTTGGCATCCAGATCCGTATCCATCGCCAGATTGGAGAGACCGATAATCGCGTTCATCGGAGTGCGGATCTCATGGCTCATGTTTGCCAGAAAAGCGGCTTTGGCCTGGGTGGCTTCTTCAGCCACATCACGGGCGATGCGAATTTCATTTTCTGCTCGTTTGCGCTCACTTACATCTGTGAGTATTACGATCGCTCCACCATCAGGTGCCGGTGCCAGAGTAACATGAATATATTGACCGTTATTAAGTTGCCGCTCTGCCTCTTCAATTTTGTTCCCCCTATACGTATCCATGCGTTCGGTCACGAGCGTATCAACATCGCCGGGTCCATAATCGCCGCGTCCGGCCATTAAACGAATCCCGTTTTCGATGGGAGCCCCAATTTGGATCAAGTGCTCGGGGACCTCTGTAAATTCGGACAATTTTGCACTGCGGATGGCAATGTTCAAATCGGCATCAACCATATACATTGCGCCAGGCATATTGTTTAGTATGGCCTCAAGCTGCGCTTGTTTTTGCACTAATTTTTCCTCAGATTTTTTTTGCTCTGTGATGTCATAGTGGCTGCTCAGCGTTGCGGGCTGACCTCCATACTCGAAGGGCTGCACTGTACAGAGGCACCAAAACTCCGTGCCATCTGCCCGCTTCATTTTCACTTCTTTGTTTCGGACAGCATCACCCTTCTGGATTGTACTTCTAATGTCCGCGCGGTCTTTTGAACTGACGTATAAATCTCGCGCGTCTGTACCAACAATATTTTCTTCGTCGATACCAAAGAGACTGCTGAAATGGGAATTTCCAAATACCAGATTTGCGCTTGAGATCGAGGCGACAGAGATACCTGCGGGAAAGTTTTCGAGAATCCCGCGTATTTGTTTTTCCGCTTCGTCGCGCTCAGTCGTATCCGTATAAGTAATGACTACCCAGTTCTCAGGCGTACGATGGGCAATGGTGTCGTATGATTTTCCGTTCAACAGTTTCAGGGTTGCCCTGGTTATTGGGTCACCTGACCAGAAAGACTCAACGCGTTCGTGTACATGACCAACGTCATAAGCTCCTTGATTGGCAATGTGACGGCCGATGTCGATCGCTGAAACACCGATTTGAAGATAGTTATCCGGAAAGTCCAATATTTCTTTTGTACGGTTATTCCACGCCTGGAGACCCCGTTGTTCGTCGAAAGTGACAAGCCCTTGATTGATGTTGTCTAGGACGCCGCGTATCAGAGTCGCACCATCTGCCAATTTGTCCTCGAACGCTTTGCGTTCTGTAATGTCATACATCCATGCCATCACGGCGGGTTGATCTTCAAACTTCGTCGGCATCATTGTCATCAAAACCCAGATGAACGTACCGTCACCGCGCGTTAACTGGACTTGGGTGTCAACGACAGATCCGTTTTCCCGAAGTTTTCTAAGCAGTTCATCTCTGATCGTGGGCTGGGCATAATACAATTGCACTTGTTGCGCCAGAAGTTCGTTCTGTGGAACGCCCAACATCTCGGATATTCTGCGGTTGACGAATTTTGAAACACCATCTTCACCAACAATCGAAACGCCGATTGGGCTCGCGTCCAAAGTCTCAGCCAGGCTTCGTTCGCTTTCCCTGAGAGCCTCTTCCATTTCCTTGCGTTCGGTGATGTCAAAATAAGTGATGACTTGACCGCCGTCCGGTGTTGGCTGTTTGTGAACGTCGAAGGTTTGGCCGCTGACTATGAGCTCACTCTGCGCTACCTGGCCGTCGGCAAGATACCCAAAGCGTTCGTCAACCAGGGCTTGAGGTTCCCCTTCTCCGTAGTGGCCTCTTTTGGCTAAGTCGAACATGAGTGTGAACAGCGCTTGATCCGAATGCAACAATTCGTCGTCGAACCCAAAGATTTCCTGAAACCTCTGATTCCAGGCCACCAATCGTAAGTCACCGTCGTACATGACGACACCCTGGTTGACGTTTTCGAACACCAGTCGGATCAGTGCTTCCTTTTGTATCAATCCATCTTGCGCTTCCGCTCTGGCATCAGAATTTTGTTTCGACAAAGCAAGTGCAGATTCAAGCTCTTCCGTTCTTTTCTCGACTTTTGTTTCCAGGTCTTGGCTGTACACCTGAAGGAGTGTTTCGCTCTCGGTGAGTGATTGAGATATTTCGACTTCTCGACGAAATATGACAAACATACTGATAATTAAGCCGGTGAGGACGCATAAATAACTGACCTTTTTGAGAGTGTGTGCTACGTCAAATTCGTAGTCGAAAAGCTGGCCGGAAAGTGACATGAAAACTGCCTGACCAACGACGCCGACGATCAACGATATTATGAGCCAATGCTCGAAAGGATCATGATGCCAAGCTCGTTTTATTAGGTGTCCGACCAATGCGATCAGGAAAAAAAGAGCTGGAAAAAACTCTTCCGGACGGTGAAAAACAAATTCTGGATAATACGCCCTGGGCAACGGGACAATGACGAAGAATATGAAGCAGATTACCGTGAAAAGACTGACGGCGACATAGACTATTCGATCCGATACCTGCCCGGCGCTACCCAGCCGCCTCTCCCACAACCAAACTGCCCAGCTCAAGACCATGACGATGGAAAGAAGCTGTCGCGAAGCTACCCAACTCCAAGGGATAAGCGACGGCATGTCCGAAGGCATCATTGGCCTGAAGTAGCTAGAAGTTACTACTGCATGAAATCCGTCCAGGAAACCGGTTCCCAAAAAACCAGCACCGATGATGAGCAGCACACTATCTTTTTTGCTGTAGTAGCGCACCAACGCCATCACGCCCACGATCAAAGCCAGCAACGTGGCGACAACTTCCATTAAAGTGTGAAGTTCTCCGGTACCCCGCCAATTCAAAAACTGACCAAGTAGCAACCCAGCAGAAAGGACAACCCCGATTGTCCAATACCAAATAACTCGGAGCCAAATCGTATCCGAGTCGGATGCTGGTTCCACAGTTTTTGACATCCAGAATCACCATTTAGCTAATAGGCGGAAGTTGACCGATACCAAGGGATCGTCAGCATAGATTTTGACCTCATGTTCTCAAGAAAGTCAAAACATGAGGAATGGCAGTTGAGTATCTATTTTGCTCTTTACTGCATTGCGAGAATGTCTCTTCTTGGCTAGAAACAGACCACTTCTCGAAGCCTGAATTACGACCGCTTTCGTACGCTTAACGGACATTCCGAACAATTGCGTCTGTTGTCGGGGGCGAAGCGGACTAATTATTGATCAGGCGATATGGTCTGGAATTGACCCTAACCGGAATTTGCGTAAGGCATCTCGTCGCCTCTTTCTGTTTGCTGATTTCCCTCCGCACAAGAAAAACGTTTGGTTCGTTCCACAAGCCATCGAGGTGGATTATCTTCGAGATCATCTGATTAGGTCAGCCTTTTTCAAACCGCCAAAAAACCGATCAAAAAAGTTTGAAACAATGTATGGCAATGTGGAGCGAACGCGTTCGGCATTGAAATTGGGGTTAATTTCCATCAGCTCGCGCCAGATTTCACGGGCTTCGTCGATGCGTCCGGCATCCCCGTATAGTGCTGCGAGATAAGCCCGCGTCATATCAGTGTCTGGACTCCGTATGATCCGCCTTATGAAATTGGCCTCCGCCTGATCATACAAACCCAATGCCATCTCCGCGCGACCTTGAAAATGCAGTAGCAGATCGTATTGCGGATCAAGCAAAAGGCCTTGCTTGAACATATCTGCCGCCCGGCCATGATCGCCCTTGAAATCCAGGGCCTGACCAAGGGCCGTATAACCTTGGGCCAGATTTGGGTCCAGCTCAATGGCACGTTCACCGGCCTGTTGTGCGGCATCCAGATCGCGGCGCCAAGTTTGACACAAAGAAAGGGCGAACTGAACAATGGCGTCTTTCTCATCGACCTCACACGCCTTTTGGGCAAGCGCCAGCACCTGATCCAGACTGTTGGCATCTGCGTTGTTCCAGCCATTGAAATATTCTGTACAAAGAATAACGGAAAGCATGGCATAGGCCTCAGCTGTATCCGGATCGATATCAATTGCTTTTTCAAACATAGCCCGGCTCTCATTTAAGGCATCTGGCGTGAATTTCAGGAGGCAACTCCGGCCGCGGTAAAGATGATCAAGCGCCGCCGGGTTTGCCTTGCTCCGGCCTTCACGTCTGTCTTCCTCCTGAGGTGTTAATTCCACCTGCAATGCGGTAACGATTTCAAGAGTCACCTCGTCCTGGACCACGAAAATGTCTTCCATTTCCCGGTCGTAGCGGTCCGCCCAGATGTGCCCCCCATCAATGCCATTGATAAGTTGTGCGTTGATACGCACGCGGTTTCCAGACCGCCGCACGCTACCCTCCAAGACATACTGTACGCCCAATTCACGGCAGACCTTTCGGATATCGGGACTTTGCCCTTTGTAGGCGAAGGAGGAATTGCGCGCGATGACGAGCAGTCGAGAGGCCTTGGATAAATCAGTGATGATGTCCTCGGCAATGCCGTCGGAGAAGTATTCCTGTTCCGGGTCGCCGGACATGTTATCGAAGGGCAGCACGGCTACGGACGGCTTGTCGGGTAAAAATGGTTTATCATTTTCGCTACTTGGCGCTTCGCCCCCGTCAACAACGACGCGGAAGACCCGCACAGGTGCCGAAACATGCTTCACCTCATGTTCTCCCGTGTCTTCAAACTGATAATCAAGTCGGTTGCGAACCTGTTCGTAGGCAGCCCCTGAGATCGATATACCTCTCTCTTCGGCAAGCGCCTCAATGCGGGCGGCGATGTTGACGCCTTCACCATGTATGTCTTCACCATCATCGATGATGTCGCCCAGATTGATACCCATACGAAATTGCAGGGAACTGGATGCTAGGCCACGTTGCATGGCGACAGCGCATTCGACAGCTGCCTGAACCGTCGAAAACTCAGCCAGAAAACCATCGCCAGTATGTTTAACGATACGACCTGCATGCCCGGCAATAGAAGGATCAATGACATTCAAACGGGCGGCCTGCCAGGCGGCCACTGTTCCGTCTGAATCCACTTCCATCAGGCGGGTATAGCCAGCAATGTCGGCCGCCAGGATTGCTGACAATCGTTTTGAAACGCTACTCTCGCTCATTAAATTGGTTGCCCCACCGCATGTCCGAGGAATTTACTCTAGACGAACAATATGGGCAGGGCCATGCCGGACCGACGTGAATACTTTCCGTCATATCAGTCGGAAGGTGTCAAAGTCCGTTTTTGGCTATAAGCGGCCTTCAATCTGAGTGCCGGATAATGTCCGCTTTCATACGCTTAACGGACATTCCTGACAATCACGTCTGCCTTAGGGGCAATAGCGGACATCATTCGGCGGTGTTGTTTACTTCTGGAATTGACCCGAAAGCGACATTTTAACAGCTGGTTTAAAAATATTGTTCGGGCGGATCGCTCGGCAACAGCTAGGCGACAAACACGCCGAAAGAGGCATTCCCGAACCGCCAATCCACGTATTACTTTTTCTTCTTAGGCTTGGCCTTGTTTGCCGCCTGCGCCGCATCGACCGCACTGCGCGCCCAAGCCACCATTTCATCTGGATCATCTATCAAATCTTTAGGCATCTGCCAGTGGGACTTCAGCGCGGTCTCTTTGCCACCGCGCATATATGTTAATGGCCCGGAGCCTGCATCTTCAAAGTCAGCGATATTATTGGCACCCACTTTCAGGTAGAGCATATCGTCTGAAATTTTGCCAAACGTCAGATCGCCCAAATAAAGCGTCGCGCCGCCCATCATACGCCGCGCAACCACCGGGCCCAAGGGCGACAGTGTATCCAGGATATGATCAATAAATTCGGCGCTAACGGCCATATCAGGTCCTTTAACGGTTTTGGTCCGGGCTAAATACCCACTTATTCGAGGCTTTCGTAGCCGAGGCTGACTACGTCCGGTTTTTCAAAAGGCCACAGGCGGGTACGCTCAAGCAAGGAACAGTCGGGCGATATTTCAATTGCCTTGTCCCATTGTTCCTCCCGCCCTTTGTGATCCACAGATACTCAGAATGGATGCCAGATAAAGCTAACTGGAACCCGGATCGGGCACAAGTTCAATACTGAGACGAAATTGTTCAGCCGCACTGACAAAGTCGCCCAGCGCAAAATAGCACTGAGATGAATGTCTGTTCTTGGCTACCAGTCTCCGTTCTCATCACCGCCAATTTACTTCTGCTCTAAGGGGCATTGCAGACCTTAATACGCTATTTGGTCCGTTGTCGGAAGTGAACTGGACGCGATCTAGCGCGGTCGATTTCAGCAGATGTTGACCCTGAGCGGATAATTCAGTCTCGGATGGGAAATTGGGCGACAGGGACGTCACGCAAACATCACTGGAACCCCGGAAAGCGTTTAAGCGAGAAAGGGGTCAGGGCTTCAGGTCGTGATCCGCTATCAATGAATTCGGCCATAAGCTTGCCGAGAACTGGCGCAAGCGTGATGCCGCTGTGCGTTGCGACGATATACAGATTAGCCGCACCAGGCAGTAAATCTGCGATGCTGTGTCCGTCTTCGGGGACGACCCGAATGCCGATATTGATATGACACTCATCGACACTTATGTCGTCGGGGAAACCTGTTATTCGCTCTCGAACCCGCTGCAATAGAAGTTCGCTCGCCGCCCGCCGCGTCTTTTCGTTATCGTGTTCGGCAATCATGCCATCAGTGTCATCCGCACCTATTCTCAGGCCGCCGGAGAAATGGGGCAGCACGTGTAGATCAAGGGCTTCCTCCCAATAAATCACCCGGCGTACCAGGTGACGGGGGGATAAATCAGGCGTTGTCAAAAGCAATCCCGCCGACTGCCGTACGGGAAATCGGGTGGCGAAGCCGTCAAATCCGGTGAGCTGTGCCAGCTGTTCCGCGATGTGCGGACCGGCGGCCAGCAACACCTTTTGGGCGGCGATGGGACCGTTGGTGCTTTCCAGTCCACGGATACCACCATCGTCATCCAGGTCCAGCGACGACGCCGCACAATTTTTCAGAATTGTCCCGCCGAGCGCCGAAAATTGGCTGGCAATAAAGCGTACAAAACGTGGGGCGTCCAATGACAGTTCAGTGAAATTCAGGAGAGCTTCATGATCCTGGCCCAGATTGATGGATGGTTCCAGATCCGGCAGGTTTTTTGAGCTTACCCAAGCGACCGGATATTGCAGTTCCGTCAACAACCGCCATCGTTCGCGCACCTCGTTGTAACGAGAGTGATCGGCCCTCGGCACGATCGATAACGCTCCGCAGGGAATGAGGCCGAGAGCATTCTCGCCGAATTCCGAGGCCAATTCATTATAGCCCGACAGTCCTTGCGCGTTCAGTTGATAGTATTTTCCCTCGGCGGCCTTTGAGCTGGCGTTGATCCAGGCAAAACTGTTGCCGGTAGTCCCCTGAGCCAACTGGCTTTGTTCCAAAAGAACGACCTTCTTACCGCGTTTCGCCAAATAATACGCGGCTGTCACCCCGATAACTCCGCCACCGACAACGGCTACATCATAAGACTTCATTTTGGAACTTTTCCCTATATAAGCAGTTATGTCCAAAATTCCTGGCAACAGGCCGCCTAGATTTCCGTACGACCTTCCGCCAAATCAGATCAGGAAAATAAGATATAATATTAGTACATTCCATGAAGATTGGCAGATGGTAAGAACGTCCGCTTATGGCTATTACCGGCTGTCGACTACGGTGCCAATTAAGGTCCGCTTTCCTGCGCTAAGCTGACGTATTGAGCAACGAGGTCTGCTTTAGGGTGGACAGCGGACGAACAGGCAGACGGGCAATTCGGTCCGGTTCTGACCCAAAGCGGTCATTCTGGAAGGCCGGCCTGTCGAAAAGTCTCGAATAGCGTAGTCAGCAACGCTGGATCTTTGTGCTGACTAAAGAAGATCGGAATATTTTGGAGTCTGAAATTCGGCGCCAAGCGCATCGCCTCGGTCATTGACTCTTTGGCTTTTTGATCTTGGCCTGCCTTTTGAAATATGAACGCACGGTAAAGCCAAGCTTGGTGAAAATCGGGTTCATACGCCAGGATACGATCGGTCATTTTCAAACACTCATCAAATTCTTCCAGACATAAAAGAGTGCGGGAATAGCCGCCGAAATACCAATTGGGCGCATGCGGATTCAACGCTATCGCCGCCTGAAAATTTTCTGAAGCTTCCTCGTACCTGCCAGCATGCATCAGTGCGTACGACAAATAGGCGCGCACATCAGCGCTACCTGGCAGGCTGTCCAGCCCCTTTTTGGCAATTTCAACACCCTTCTCATGTTGCCCTGATAAACTTGCGGTATGAGCGTTTAGACCAATAACCCACGTGTTTTTATCGTCCAGCGCTATCGCTCTTTCCGCTATGTCACTGGCTTCTTTCAATCTCTTTTCGCTGTTGCTGCCAAGGCTCAATCTTCCTTCAAAATGATGGGTCCATCCCAACAACGCCTACGCTGCTGCGTAATTTGGATCTAATTCGATTGCCAGTTCAAGTAACTCGCGCGCCGACAAATGGTCAGATCCATTCAAACGAAACCACAAATCCCCGGCTCGAATGCAATATTGCCAAGCCTCAACGTTGTCGGTACCGCCGGAAATCATGAGAGCCGTTTCACCGTCGGTCAGCTGTACCCGAAGATTGGTGACGATCTCTTTAGCAATCTCGTCTTGAATGTCGAAAATGTCATCAACACTTCGGTCGTATCTCTCTGCCCAAATATGAGTATCCACACTTGCATCAATTAATTGAGCGGTTACACGTATGCGGTTGCCGCCACGTCGTACGCTGCCTTCCAACACATATCCGACGCTTAGTTCACCGGCGATTTTTCTAATATCAGAAGATTGCCCTTTATATGCAAAGCTCGAATTTCGGGCGACTACGCGCAATCGTGAAACTTTTGACAGCGCAGTGATAATGTCTTCTGAAATACCATCGGCAAAATACTGTTGTTCCGGATCACCGGACATGTTGTCAAATGGCAGCACCGCGATTGAAGGTTTGTCGTAGAAGACTGACTGCTCGGTGGCTTTGATTTCGATCACGGGAGCGTCGTCGTCAGTAACAATCTTGTATACGTGCACAGGTGCAGACACATTTTTGACTTCGTGCTTGCCCAAATCTTCGAAAATGACATCGATCCGATTTCGGACTTGTTCATGAACGCTGCCAGAGACGTAAACACCGCCGGGTTGGGCCAAAGCCTCAATGCGGGCTGCAATGTTCACTCCCTCTCCATGAATATCTTCGCCGTCGTCTATAACGTCACCGAGATTTACACCCATGCGAAAGTCGAGCGGGTTGGTCGCCAGTTTTGCCTGCATGGCCAAGGCGCACTTTACGGCGGATTGAACAGTTGCAAATTCAGCCAGAAATCCATCGCCAGTGTGTTTGACGATACGGCCCTTATGTTCGACGATGGTAGGATCAATGATATCGGAACGGGCAATTTTCCAAGCTGCTACGGTGCCCTCGGTGTTTTCCTCCATACGTCGCGTGTAGCCGACAACATCCGCAGCAAGGATCGCAGATAACCGCCGTTGATCGCTCTCACTGTTCACTGATTGCCCCCGGTTCAAGTGGGCGAGATGTTACACAATCCGCGAAGGTAGTGCGACTCGGCATTGCAGCGCGCAGACGAAGCAGACTCTGGTGGGATCAAAAATGTCTCCTTTTGGCTACAAACAGACATGCCAGTCACCACTGGAAAACTTCCGCTTTCCTAAACTTAACGGACATTCCAATCATTGATGTCTGCTTTTGGGAGTGGAGCGGAAGTCATTTGGCGGGGTAATTTACGTCTGTTTTTGACCCAGAGCAGAATTACGTGGATTCCCAAAGTTCCAGTCGTGCCCATCAAAAACCGTTAAGGGCGGTTACAATTTTCCCCAGGCCGCCTTCACCACTGACGCAGGCCCTTCCAACAATATCGAGTGCGAGATGCTGATGTGTGAAAGAGGGGTGCAACCGCCATTGCGGCGTTTTAAGGTTGTTGCAGCTTATCCAGAAGGGATCAAATCCAGCCAAAAAAGGTGAATTCATGAATTCAAAGAGACAAACGGCACTGATCACCGGTGCCGGCAGCGGAATTGGGCGCGCCATCGCGGTGGCCCTGGCGGCAGCAGGCTTCGATGTGGCGTCCGCCGATATTAATCTGGACGCGGCTGAGGCGGTAACGAAGAGTGTCGAACAACAGGGTGTGGAGGGCCTGGCCCTGCAGGCCGATGTTGGCGATGTCGGCGAAATCAACCAGATGGTTGCTTCGGCAGTGGAAAAATTCGGCAAACTTGACGTTATTGTCAATAATGCCGGGGTGACCCGGGCCGGCGATATCATGGACCTCAATGAAGAAGACTGGGACTGGATTCATCGGGTAAATGCCAAGGGAGTGTTTTTCTGCCTCCAGGCGGCGGCCCGGCAGATGATCACCCAGGCGGACGGCGGTCTTCCAGGTGGGCGGATCATCAACATGGCCTCTATCGCCGGTCGTGGCTTTAGCGGCGCATCCAATGCCGCTTATGCCGCCAGCAAAGGCGCGGTGATCAGTCTGACCAAAACTGCGGCGCAGCAATTGGGCCGCCATGGCATTACCGTTAATTCCATCTGCCCCGGAATCACACGCACCCCCATTGTCGATGAGATCATTGCCACTCGGGCCAAGGACCGTGGCTTGAGCGAAGACGAGTTTATGCTTGAGTTCGCCAAGGATGTGCCCATCAAACGGATCAATGAGCCTGAGGATATCGCCGCTATGGCGGTATTTCTGGCCTCGGCCGGGGCGCGCAATATTACCGGCCAAAGCTACAATGTGGATGGCGGTCTGATCACCAGCTGAGGTGAAATTACGCACAAACCAAAGGAGAATATTTCCAGTTTGAGGGGTATAGCGGACCAACATGAGGCCCGATGATTTCGACTGCTTCTGGCTACAAACAGACCATTTCTCGAAACCTGAAATACGTCCGCTTTCCTGTGCTTAACGGACATTCTGAATAATTACGTCTGCTATAGGGCGTGAAGCGGACGAAAACTTGATCAGGCGATTTAGTCAGGATTTGACCCGAATCGGAAATTTCTGATTTTGCGCGGTCCAGAAATTGGCTGCGAATTCGAAATGTGTCAGGGTTTTGTTACGGCCCCTCGCTGGGTAACGCTCATGTCACAATTGTTCGCATTCCGACTTCGCATTTATTTATTAGTTCGCCACCATAGCGGTCCATCGACGACATCCCAATCGCCAAACCGCGTCCGTGTCATGAAAATCCTCCCCACGAGACAAAGAACTTATTTCAACGTGGATCGAATATAGGGGGCCAAGACAAATTAAACGAGATTTCCACCACTCGGATCAAATCCTGGGTGGTGGCTCCAGACCATCAGCTTCCGCTCAAAAAAGCGTGGTTTTCCCGGGCCCGCTGTTCGATGAGTGACCGGATGCCCCGCCCCACTTCAGGCTCCTCATCAAGGGCCGCCAGAAGTGTTTCCTTATCGATACGAAGAACCTGCATGGCCGAAGCCGCCTTGATGGACGCCATGCGGGGCTGTTCTAGAATAACGCCCATCTCCCCTATGACGTCGCCGCGTTCGATTTCGGCAATGACATAATCCTCATCCCCGTCGGAGACCCGAACCTGGCCGCGTCCGTGTGTGACGATGTAAGCCGCATTAGCGGCCGCGCCTTGACGTATGAAGGTTTGGCCGGATTTTGCTGCCTGCAACGATGCGCCGAGAGCGATTTTTTCGATGGCGGCGCGGCCAAGAGACCCCAGCACTTCGTTCAGGGCGATGAGACGCAGCAATTCCGAGACGCGGACCCGCCGCTGCCCAAACAAACGGTAACGTATCCGCCCGCCCATGGCTCCAGCCTGAAGAGCAATTTTTTCCGACGCAAAAGACATGAGTGATCGTAAAAAATTGGTCCAGGTGAGCGGCACAACACTGATCAGGTAGCTGCCGTCGAAATAGCGCGGATTGTGCTCAAGATAAAACCGGACTTCGGGACGTTCGCTAGCTAACCAGTATCCGCGCTCCTCCGGACTTTCGATCACTTTCCGCTGCGACGCGCGCGCATATAGGGCAGGCGGAACGACAGGTGTCAGTTTCAGGCCGTCTGCGATGTCCTCCAGGAGTTTCATCCTGTCATTCGGCGTTTTCGCGTCATGGCACGGCCAAATTTCCTTCGCGAACTTGGTCATCAGGTAATAACTGGCTGGCTGCAACATGGCGCCGTAATAATGCACTTCGTCAAAGGGGTGTTTGATCTTCCATTTCGTCGCCAGATGAAACCCCAGCATCAAAGTTGAACCACCGCCCCGATAGGCGCGTTTGATCGCCGCGGTAGCGCGAAACACGGTCATTGAGCGCCCATCGACTTTTAAGGTGACGCGCCGGGCGATGGCGAAACCAACCGCCTCGCCATCACGATTTCTGAAGGACTGGACTGTGCACACCGTGTTGTCAGGGGGATCAAAAAAGGTCGAATAGAAACTGTCCGATGTGTACCCGGTCATGATTTCCTCCATAACCGGAAATAGTTCGTTTGAAAGCTTCCGCCGGGCGTCCGCGTCGAGTAAAGCAACCTCTGTTGTGTGTTTTGTCAGTTTTCTCGATTTTCCGTTTTTCCGGCTGCGGGGTTTTCCAACGGCTTTGGGATCCCACCCCAAGAGAACAGAAGCAAAAGCCAGGACTGCCAACAGCAATACGCCGATAATCATCGGCGCCGGCGTAACATCGATCAACATGCCGACGGCTTGAGAAGCCATCGCACCAAAGGCCAGTTGCAAAAACCCTGTGATACCGGAAGCCAAACCGGCGGCTGCCGGTTCAACATTCATGGCCGCGGTTTGGGCACTGGGCAGTGAAAGTCCAACAGAAAGTGCGGTCAGCGAACCCGGAATGAATATCGCCCACAAACTCCAAAAACCTGCCACATAACAAATGCCCATCGCCCCTAACGCTGCGATGGCGCCGATCGTGCCCACCAGCATCATGCGATTACCGCCCAATCTTTCCGATAGCTTGGCAGACAGAAAATTTCCGATGACGTAACCGATGGAAACCATCACGAATCCCAACCCGTAAGTGGTCGCGGAGTGCCCCATAATGTTGACGATGACATAAGGCGCTGAAGCGATGAAGGCAAAGAAGATGCCCATCGAAAATCCGCACTGCAACGCGTATCCAACAAAGCTCCGCCGCCTCAGCAGCGCCTTGAAGCCGGGTCTTTCATCGCTAGCTTCGGCCGACTCTGCGGGTTGAAGCGTTTCTGACAACCGCATCCATACCAACATGAGGATCAACCCGCCAAAACCGGCCGCAAACCAGAAAACGCCCCGCCAATCCACGTGGTCAGTCAAAACACCGCCGATAACAGGCGCGACCATGGGTGCAACCACGATGGCCATTGTCAGAATCGAAATCATGCTGGCAGCCTTGGTCGGGCCGTAGATGTCCCTGACTATGGCCCGTGACAGAACCATCCCAAAGGCGCCACCAGCGCCCTGAACGATTCGCCCAGCAATCAGCATCCAGATATCGCCCGCAAGAGCGCACACCAGACTGCCTGTGATGTAGATCACCAATCCCCAGATGGCGACCGGGCGGCGACCGGCGCGGTCCGACCAGGCGCCGCAACCGATCTGCATGACCGCCATAGCCAACAGCGACAAACTGAGCGCCAGTTGCGCGGTGCCAACGTCGACAGCGAACCCAGTCTGTAACGCCGGTAACGCTGGCAACAACAGCTGTGTCGCCGAAGGACCGGCCGCGGCATAAGCCGCCAGAACGAACATCAACAATTTGGCGTCGGATTCTTCGCGGCTCACGAAGTGGAACTCCCCTCATTCGGTGGAAGCTTCTCTTTATCCAAGTATTTACTCAAAAACGGATTTTCCACGTTGTGCAACGCCCGGACCGTGTCGCGATATCCCACTTCAATAATATCGTCGATGTCCTCGAAACTGAGTGTGCCGAAGTTCTCCAATGGAGGAACCAGCAGGAGGTCGGCCAGTCGGTGGGTCGATTTGGACATCAGCTCACTGCTGAGTGTGGCGGTGCGATACAAGACCTCGAACAGGCTGGGAACGGGAACAGGTTTTCGAAACGGGTTCAGCCGGCTCCAGAGGATCTCCCAGCCGGAAATCGTTTCACCAATATCGGACGGGACCGAGACCTGTTCCTGTGGCGAAACGTCAACAATAATGGCGTACCCCTTATGCCGATTCAGCATGATATCCCCCGGCAAATTGTTGAGAACCCCGCCGTCGACAAGGAGCTTGCCGTGGAGAAACATCGGTGGTCCGGCGCCAGGTATGGAACCGCTGGCCCGCACCCCTTCCCATAACGGGCCCCGATCATGAAGCATCAAATCGACATCGGTCAGATTGCCGGAAACACAGAAAAAAGTGACCGGCAAATCTTCCACCCGCCAGTCCGCCAACGCGTTCTTGACTAAATTGTGCAAGCGCCGTCCCCGGACGATGGACAAGGCCGGAAAGGTGTAATCGGACAGAGGTTTACCGTCGATCCAGATTTCCCGGCTTTTGCGGGTGATCTCCTCCGTCCCTAAACCTTGTGCGAAGAAGGCGCCGATAATCGACCCCATACTGGTGCCGCCGATCCGGTCAATGGGCACGCCCGCCTCTGTGAGGGCCTGAATGACGCCGATCTGCGCGAACCCCCGTGCGCCGCCTCCACCGAGAACCAGATTGATTGAATTTCCGGAAATGATGCGCGCCAAACGGTCGACATCCAGGCTGTTGTCCCGACGTACGTGGTGGTGCTCGGTAATTTTCCGCTCCTGCAACCAACGGTGTGCGCCGGGTTGTGGCTGCCAATCCTGCGGGTGAAGGAGGACAAGATCCATGCGCGGCGCCAGTTCCGGATCAATTCTGCCGATCAAGACATCCTCGACCTCCGTCAAACCGGTTTCGCCGCTCACCGTTGAGAGCAAAAGAACAACGTCGGCCTGCCGCAGGCACAAACGCGTCCATTCCGTGGATTCAAAGTCGGCCAGGTAGATTACGGCGGGCGATTGCCGTTCTTGTTCAATGAGTTGAAGTGAAATCGCCTGATCTTGCTCCGGCGTCAACGGGCTTGAGCCGCCAACCAGTTCAGCTTGACCCGGAGCCAAAGATTCCGGCGAAATCTTCCTCGCTGTCAGAAACGGCTGCAGGCTTTGCTGTAGTGTTTTTGCAAATACGCCGGTGTCGATGCCTTCGTCGATGGGCAGCAGAACGATTGAGGTGTATTCGTCCTTACGGCGTTTGTTGGTGATCCCTTCGCGAAGGCGTTTAATGACCGTTCGGGTAATTTGCAGCGCCGCTTCGGGAGAACTCGCCATCAGTTGCAGATAAGCTTCGCGCGTGAACCGGACCAAATGGCAGTCATGCATGGCCCGAACGGTGGCTGAAGTCAGGTCTTCGGTCAGCAAGGCCATCTCGCCCACGCCTTCACCCGGTAAGACCTCACCCACAAGCCGGTTTGACCCGGGTTCGTCTTCGACAAATACCCGCAATCGCCCGTAAACCAGCAGATAGAACGCCTCGCCACGTTCGCCCTGCCGGATCAATGTGTCGCCGGCCGAGACCTGGTAAAGACTTGGCGGAGGATCAAGCTGCCGCAGCATGTCCTCAGGTACGCCCGCCAATAATTCAGATGTGAGCAAAAGGTCTACAGCGTCCTGATGCACATCCGCCCCCCTATTTTGCTACGCCGTGTGCAACGTTTTGATTTCCTTGAGAATCTACACGACGCATACCGGTTCGCAAAGCCAGATCAAAAATGTCAGTTTGCCTTCCTGTGACTCTTTGTTACGGGCAGGACTCAGGTCTGGTCCGGGTATTTCCCGGTCATACCAGCATAAAATGCCTGAATTTCGGCCAGATCGGCATCCAAATCCCCACTGGGTTGGATCAATGGGCCGACTCCGGTCGTTTTTGTCCCGAAGTCAAGAAAGCTCAAAAGAATAGGCACATCGGCTTCGACCGCGATCCAATAAAAACCCGTTCGCCATCCTTTGGTCTTCGATCTCGTTCCGGCAGGAACAATCGCCAGGGCCATCTTTTCCCTCTCTGCGAAATACCCGGCAATGCGTTCGACCTCATCCTGTTGACCGGAACGGACAATTGGCAATCCACCCATCCAGCGCATAAAACCGCCGAAAACGCCGTTAAACAACTCGTCCTTGCCAATCCAATGCAGTTTGAGCCCGAACACGAAGGACACCGACAACATCAAGGGCAGATCGAAATTTGAGGTGTGAGGATGGGCGATCATGACGAAACGGTTCTCTACCGGCAATTCGCCCTTGATCTTCCAGCCCAAGATTTTGAGAAACACGATACAGGCGAGCCGTAATAGGCTGCTCAGAATGGGCGTATTGAAGATCGTCATGGTAGGAGTTTAATCACTTGTACCGATGATTTGTAATCTCCCGTCGACGATTTATTTGATCGTTGGAGGTACGCCGACGTTCTTGCATAATCGTGTATCCATTATGGTCAAGGCCGCACAAACCTTTCTCAGGATCGCCCAGCGCCAGAACATCGACATTCGGATCGGTATTAATGCAGGTGAGGTTGTTGCAGGGATCGTTGGCACTACAGGGTTTCACTATGATGTTTTGGGGCGACGCCGCGAATATTGCGGCACGAATGGAGACAACAGGCAAAATTGGCAAAATTCACGTTAGCGACGAATTTGCTAACCGTTTGACGGATTGCTCCGTTCCTGAGAAACGCGAGCCGATTGAGATCAAAGAAGAGGGTTTAATGCAAACTTGGTTTATTGATTCGATCATTAGCTAATCTGTTTACCAATGTCTGCTCCTGGCTACAAACAGACGTGCCAGCCATTACTCGACAACGTCTGCTTTCCTATGCTTAACGGACATTCCAAATAAATAGGTCTGCTCTAGGGGGTAAAGCGGACGTCATTCGGTGGCGCAGATTACTTCTGTTTTTGACCCAAAGCGGACATTGGGAAGATTCTTTTGTCAGGTGTTTAGAAGATTATCGAATTGCTGACAGGAGTCGAACCTCTATTTCAATTATTGTCTTCAAGCGATGCATTGATAGCGTCCACGATCTCCGAAACAACCAGGGGCTTGGTGAGGTACTGATCAAAGCCTGCCTCAATACCGTTCTCAATATCGGTTTTGGTCGCCGCAGCACTTAGTGCCAGAATGGGGATGTATGCAGTCTCGTTGTGGTTGCGGAGTTGTTGCATGACCTCAACACCGCTCAAGCCAGGAAGATTAACGTCAAGAATGATGAGGTCTGGTCTGCTGATTCTGGCAAGTTCGATCCCAAGTTCGCCGGAAGAAGCGGAGATAAAAGATAACCCATCGATACGCGAAATGATTTTCTCCATCAATGCCAAGTTGGCCGGATTGTCTTCGACATAGAGCAATGTGCCAGTTGCGCCGGACGCCAAAACCTCCTCCTTCTCTTTCGATTTACTGGCTTCTACAAGGGGGACTTTATTATCGCTTTTGGCGACGGGCAGTTTAAACCAAAAAGTTGAACCCCTGCCAACTTCGCTCTCGATACCAATGATACCGTCCATACGCTCGATCAGGTCCTTGCAGACGACAAGTCCGATGCCGGTTCCTTCGATGCTGCTGTTCTCCGCGCCAAGGCGGCTGAAAGGTTTGAACAACTCACCTTGCCTGTTCTCAGGAATGCCCTCGCCTGTGTCGCTAACAGCAATACACAGCATGTCCCCGGCAACTTTCTCGGCGCCTATGGTCACCTTGCCGTTTTCCCGGTTGTATTTGACGGCATTGGAAATCAGATTGATCAGGACCTGTAGAAGGCGCACGTGATCGGCACGAACCATTGGCGCTTTGTCCACGGTATTTTCAACAGAAATGTCGATATCGCGCTCATCGGCCCCTGCTAGAACTGACCGAAGGCTTTCCTCAATGATCCCTGTCAAGGATATCTCCTCAATATTAAGTTCTACTTCGCCAGCCTCAATTTTAGACAGATCAAGAACATCGTTGATCAGTTCCAGAAGATGACGGCCACTGTTGCGAATATGGAAAAGACTATCTTGTTGATCCTTACTTAATGGCTGATCGGGATCGTCTTCGAGTAACTGACTAAAACCGAGAATGGAGTTTAACGGTGTTCTCAACTCGTGGCTCATAGAGGACAGAAACTCGGACTTGGCCAAATTGGCCCGGTTAGCAATTTCAGCTTCGTTTTGTGCTGTGTGACGTTCTTCCTCGACCTGCCTTCGATCAGAAATGTCTTGAAGCATAACAGTATATAACCTGCCATCAGGTGTTTCGAGTTTGGACACCGAAGCAGAGGCTGGAAATTCGCTGCCGTCTTTGCGAAGACCGGCGACCTCTGCTCGCTTATCCATCAGTCGGTAATCTTCCGAAGATTGATTAAAACTTTCGATATATTTGCTGTGATTTGGGCGTGCACTTTTCGGCATCAGGAAATCCATTGGCCGACCCACTACTTCGTCGGCGCTATAACCGAAGATGCGCTCCGCTCCCTTGTTGAAAAGCAGGATGCGCATATTCTCGTCAATTGTGATCACGGCTTCGGGTGCGAGGTAGAGAATTTCCGTTAATCGCTCTTCGGAGGCTTTTAATGCCTCTTCGGTCAATTTGCGTTCGCCAATATCGGTAATAATCACCGCAGTGCCGTCGCTATTCGTCCTGTATTCCGAAATGAGCACCCATTGGCCGTCATTAAGTTGAGATTCAAACTGTGTAGGCGCTTGGCCACGATTGCGAAGTCGCGTGGCTACATACTCCGCCCGGTCTTCTTCAGAAATGTTGAAAGCCCCGACGGCGGCCCAATCGTTGAGCAACTCCTCAAATGTCCTGCCGACTCTCACTGTGCCAGGTGCGTTTGCTTCCACCGATTTATGGTGGTGCGAGTTGAAAAGCACAAGTCGGTCATCTTTGTCATACAAGGCAAAGCCCGAGGAGAACGATTCGATGGCTTCGTTCAACTGAGACTCGGCCCGCATGCGCCTGTATTCCCGCTTCTGCCCACGCCAAGAAACAAAGCCAATAGCCAAAATACCGAGCGACCAGACTCCGCTATGGCTGAAGAGCATAATCGACTTGCTTTCTTCGGCCGTCCCAAGATATGGCGCGAGTGGAACGGAAACACTCACCCCTCCACGAATATCGCCAACCTTAAAGCCCAGATGACCATGACATAATACACAGCCATCCTTCATAACCATCGGACGCATCAAGCGGATGTATGGTTGACCGTCAATAATGCTGTGTTCCAGGACTTCCTTCACACCCTTGCCGAACTGCTTTAGCGCGTTCAACTCCCAGGGATCAGGTTCATTTTTTGGGTTAAGAAATATCTGACCTGTGATCTTGCCTTTGATGCCATACATTGATTCAAATTCTTTGGTCATCTGGCTCATCATATAAGCAGGATTCATCAACGTGAGTTTTACCCCGTCAGTGGTTTCTACATCGCGGTTGGGTAGATGTTCCAGATATGGATTTGGTGGCGTCCGATCGTTTGGAACGACATAGAGTCCGCCATGGCGGGTTGCCCAACGGCGAAAGGCCTGATCTTTATTCCAATTCGCCCTAGCCTCTTCTGTAGCAAGGTAATTGGCCTGCTTATCAATGTTATCGAAATTCCAAACAGCGGAGAAAGTGACTAGTAATGTCAACGCCACGCTTGCGAAAACAGCATATCGCGAGATTGGAGAAACCAACAATGAACTCGAGATATTCATGAATAGCTCCGGAACATTTGAATCAAACGTAATTCAACTGCGGGGCTAATCAATTAATTTCTTTTCAAGAAAGAAATTTAGTGAGATAGGAGGTGGACCGCACCACTAATTATCACAACAATGTGAAATTTTCACGGGATTTGGTTTTTTGTCACAATGTCCGTTTGTGTCGCCGGAGACGCCTTTCGACAAAACTCACGAACATCCCAATAATGTTATTTGCGGACCACCTCACAAAGCCTGAAATACGACAGCTTTAGCGGACTATTTTGAGAGGCTGACTTTTCGTCTGTTTCTGGCTCGAAGCAGTCCTGAATCGGAGTGCAGAAAAACGTCTGCTTTGAGGGGCTTGGCGGACCATTTTGAAATGCCGTGACTCAGTCTGCTTCTGACCCTTTGCATACATTACGCATTACAAATTTTTTATGTAGTCGACGACTGATTGAAAAGTACCGGAAAGCTGAGGCGCGGCACCATCAATTATAGCCCAATTTTCCGCTTTGCTAGCCGCTTCTAAAGTCTGGCACAAATCTGCCAAATCGTTGGCACCAACACTACGGGCGGATGACTTCAACTTATGTGCGGCCATCCCCACATCTCCGGCTGAGCGTCCAGCAAAAGCTGTCATCAAATCCTGAATATTGTCAGTCGCCGGATCAATAAATTCCGTGAGAATTTCCTTGAAGGTTTCCTCGTCATCCCCAAATACGTTCTTCAGGGCCGAAGGATCAATCGCACTATTGCCATCTTCAAAATCACGGGAAGGTCTCTCGGAAATTTCGACGGGTGCTGTTTCAATCTCGTCGACAAGAGTAAGAGGCGCTGATTCAGGGATCCATTTTCGGAGCATGTCTTCAAGTTTTTGCATCTCAAGTGGTTTGGCCAAACAGTCATCCATTCCCGCCTCGATACACTGATCGACTTCGTCTTTCATAACACTTGCCGTAACCGCAATAATTGGGAACCGGCTATCCGTACCCTCTTCAGTTTCTCTTATAGATTGGGCCAGTTCGAAACCATCCATGTTGGGCATATGGCAGTCGGTCAAAAGGATCGCGAAAGATCTGGCTTTTAACATTTCAAGGGCTTCTTTTCCATCGTTGGCAATTTCGAGCGCAAAACCAAGAATGTTAAGCTGGCGACGAATGACGTCCTGATTGGTAATATTGTCTTCTGCCAGAAGGATCAATTGTCCCATTGCCTCCGCCTCATCTACTGTAGGCAGTTTTCCTGACCCGCGGGTTGATTTCTTTTCATCATATCCGATGTCGGGGTTGGCGCGTCCGGCCGCGACGGCAATGCTTTTGATCAGCGCGCCACGCCGCAAGGGATCAGAGTCCACATATATTGTCTTCCCTATCTTCTTGCGTTCAGCCCGGGTGCGACCCTGGCAGGCAAGAACGTATTGGACGGTCGACAGTGCTTTTTCAGAAGCCAGCGTTTCAACCAAGTTAATCCGTTCCGTCAGAGGCCAAGCTGAGTTCAGGTAGACGACGTCGAACGGTTTTTTCGTGTCGGCCGCTTTCAGAACCAGAGGTTTCACCTCTTCGATCTCGCCGACCGTCGTCACCGTGGCGTCCCAGCGGTTTAAATAGCGTGGAAGCAGTCTCCGCATGTCTTCATCGCCGACGGCGGCCAGAACAATTATACCGCTTAGGTCATTGCCATCGCTTTCAATTTCATGTTCAGGTGCGACAGGTAATGATATCGTCGCCGTAAATGTTGAGCCCTCGCCAGATTCACTCTCGACCCCAATCTCGCCGTCCATCATTTTGATGAGACGCTGGCAAATTGATAGTCCAAGTCCTGTCCCGCCAAATCTGCGAGTTGTGGAAGCATCCACTTGTGAAAACGCCTGGAAAAGCGTTTTCTGTGCATCCTTTGGAATGCCAATACCATCGTCAATAACTTGAATTTGGACAGTTGCGTTATCTTTGGTCTCAGAAGGAAGTAGATCTGCGCGAATTAGAACCTTGCCAGTTTCAGTGAATTTGATGGCGTTACTGCCAAAATTGAAAATGATCTGGCGTAAGCGAACCTGGTCGCCGAGCAGTGCGTCGGGGATGTCCGGATCAACAAAGACACTGAGGCCAATATTTTTGTTTCTGGCGTTAACCGCCAACGCTTCTCCCGCCCCTTCGACGACGTCTCTCATGGAGATTGGAATTTCTTCAAGATCGAGTTTGCCAGCTTCGATTTTTGAGAAATCAAGAATGTCATTAATAATCGTTAGAAGCGAGTGTGCCGAGTCATGAACTGTGTCAACCATCTGACGTTGGTCATCTGACAAACTGGTTTGTTTTAGAATATCAACCATGCCAATAACACCGCCCATTGGCGTGCGGATCTCGTGGCTCATCGTCGCAAGGAACGTGGCCTTTGCTTTTGCTGCTTCTTCTGCTGCGTCCCGGGAAATGCGAAGTTCCTCTTGGGCCTCCTTTCGCTCCGTGACGTCCCTGACGGTACCAACCATGCGAACAGGTACGCCGCTAGCATCAAATTGTACAGCTGCCCCCTTGGTCACCAACCAGCGAATTTCGCCAAGTTTTGTTGTTGCACGGTATTCAATTTCGTAGACTTCCAATTTACCGGCACGATATTCCTGTCCGGCCAAATAGACGCGATCTCGATCCTCTTGGTAAATGGACTTTTTCCACAGTTCATATACGTCATCGATCTCGCTTAATGTATAACCAAGCATGTCCACATAGCGTTCGTTGACGATGGTTTGATGTGTTTCAAGATCCACATCCCAGAACCCCATGTCGCCACCCTTGAGCGCCAGATCAAGTCGCTCGCCGCTCTGCTTCAGTTTTTCTTCCGCTGCTTTTCGATCAGTGATGTCGGTTTCGACAGAGCCAACGGCAATATTGCCATCCACGTCCTCAATCGAAAATTTGCTCATCAACAGATTATGTTTCGAGCCGTCGGCAAACGGCTCCAAAATCTCTTGAGTTTCGGCCACCCCGGTCTCCCTGACGCGTCGGTCTATTTGTGTCAGTTCATCGGCTCCATCCTTCGGATAAATATCATGACTCGTAAGGCCGATCACAGTCTGGTTTTTATCCGCGTACCATTCATGGAATGTCTGGTTGGCTAGCGTGTATTGGCCACCGGTGTTTTTGATCGCGATTGCCGCTGGCAGTTGATCAATTAGCGCCTTAATATATTTTTCGCTCTTGCGTAGCTTTTCATCAATTATTTTTCGTTCGGAGATATCACGCAAAATTCCACAGAAAACGCGACCGCCTTCACCGATCCAGGTCGCCAGGGACATTTCGATGGGAAATATCTCACCGTTCTTTCTCAAGCCCTCGACCTCGATCGATGTTCCCAACAAATTTCCCTGAACCCCGGCCTTAATTCGGGCAACGCCGTCCAAATGTTGTTGGCGAAATCGTTCAGGAACAATCATTTCAATTTTCTGGCCTATGGCCTCTTCAACGCTATATCCGAAAATTCCAATCGATGCAGGGTTCCAGGACAAAATTTCTGATGCTTCATTCATTGTGATAATGGCGTCGCTAGCCGTATCCGAAATGTTGCGAATTTCCACCGAACGGGCTTCAACAGCTGCATGAGCGCTATGGAGGACTGAATTGTCCCGAACTGAGGCCATAACGAAATGTCCGTCCTTCGACGTTTCCATTGGCGACAAACCAATGCTGACAGGTAATAGTTTGCCGGATTTTGTCTGCGCCATCAGATCGATGGATGATTGCATTTGCCGGACGCTGGCCACGGCGACAAAGTTCTCTCGGAGTTCAGGGTGCTTGGCGCGGACTTCCTCTGGAACAAGCATTTCGACAGCTTGATCCATCATTTCCTCCCGGGAATAGCCAAACAATTCCAAGGCCAAAGAGTTGACCATGCGAATTGTGCCGTTTTCATCAACGACAACCGTTGCGTCTGGAGTAATTTCGATAAAAAATCGAAACCAAACCTCGCGGTCCTCTTGTTCGGCCGGAGTCATGCTGACTGTCCTTGCCGTTTGAAGGGTGCGGAATGCATTTCAATCAATTTTGTCTGATCCCCCTTGTTAGATTGTCATTTTTTGGCAGTTATCTCAACTGTGGTCGGGCCATTATACAGGTCCGCTTATGGCTATAAGCGGAACTGTGACGAAGTAAGGGATTAGGTCTGCTTACCGTGCCAAAGCGGACATTATTTTGGCGATTAGAAATAGTCCGCTATTAGCCAGAAGCGGACATCGGATCATGTGAGGAAATATACCCTTCATTTGAAACTGTCAGTTCGCAGCTCGGGCGTTGCCAATCAGACGTTTGCGGCCCATTCATGCTGGCAGGCCAGTCGGATGAAAGCCTCGACAGGTGGCGAATACTGCCGCCCGCTAACCGTGACCAGTTTGACTTCACGCCGGGTCTCGGGCTCGGTCACCACCCGGGTGGCGATGCCCGGCAACATGGGCAGAAATTCCGGCATCACCGCACAGCCCATACCAGCGAGGACCAGCGCCTGGATCCAGCTTTCGTGCTCGCTTTGATGACGCAGGTTGACCTCGAACTCGGCGGGCCTGCCAATCGCATCAAGATAATCGCCATGCTCGCAATTGGTCCGGGAGAGATAGTCCTCGTCGGCCAGTTCGCGCAGCGGCACGGAATTCATGGCTTCGAAGCGATGCCCGGTGGGAAATGCGACGACAAAGCGTTCGCTGTACAGCATGCGGGCGTCGAGCCTTTCAGGATAGTCAGGCAAGCCGATAATGGCGAGGTCGACATCCCCTGATATCAGCTCATCCACCAGCTTGTGTCCCGGTGCATCCCGCAATTTTAGCTCAAGCTTCGGGATATCATTTTGCAGGCGATCAATCAGCCCGATCAGCCGCGCCGGACCAATTGTGCACATCACGCCGAGGGTGAGGGTCGCCTGCTCAAGCGAGTAATAATCCTCGGCGTCGTTACGGGCCTGTTCGCTGGCATCAATCAACTTCTGAAACTGAGGCCGCATCAGACGGCCAAGATCCGTGAGGTGCGTGAGTTTTCGCTCGCGCCGGAAAAGCGGGCCGCCCAGTTCGTCCTCCAGCTTCTTGATGGCGCGGGTCAGCGACGGCTGGGAGACATTGCATTGCTCGGCCGCGCGCGTGAAGTTCAAGGTCTCACACAAAGCCAGAAAATAGCGGAATTGATGCATTTCCATCCCGACACCTCCATTCTTGAATAATAGCGCAGAGCTATTAATAATATTAATAACGGCCAATTATCATACCCATTGAGTATAGCGATTGGCTATCGAATTCGGAGCTAATCGGTATTTCACATTAATCTCTCGGACCACCATTTTCACGCCTTCAATGCGACAGCCAAAACCAGTGGAGGCCAGCGAAATGGTGTGGAATTCAATTCAGTTGATGACGGTGATTGACTTGCTGACAATCGGCGTCACCTCCTATGTCGGCTTCAAAATTAACAGGAACCGGCTTTGTACCTTTTTGGCCCGGCAGTTTGACGAACAGAGAACGATCGATTTGAGTTTACTGGTGATAGTCGCGTTCTTTGCCGCCGATCTTTTTATCATGTGGCTGGCACCGCTTGTCGTTGGGCCAGAGATATCGATGTCGGCGATGGAGACACTGCATCTTCAGCTCAGCTGGTTCATGATCCCTCCCGCCGTGTGTGGCATCGCTCTCGGTGTGTTGCGCGCGACCAGAACAACGACCCGCGCGCTTGAACATCGTGAGACAATCGCCACCGCATCAACCGACTGGCTCTGGCAGACCGACCGCGAAGGCCGGATAATCTGGGAATCGAACAATCAAGCCGAGACGCCGGGCCGGGACTTTACTGACATCGAAGGACTGACCCGCGAGGAAATAGCCGGTGATCTCAAGCCGGCCGAGGGATGGCAGGCCTATCTGCAAGCTCTGATGACACACACGCCGTTCAATAATTTTGAGTACTGCTACCCGGATCAGAAAGGCTGCGTTAATCATGCCCGTCTAAGCGGTCAACCGCTGTTCGACAGGCGCGGTATTTATCTCGGCCACCGGGGCGTTGCCGCCGACATCACCGAACTGAGACAGGCGCACGAGGCCCTGATGCAGTGTGAGGCAAAATTCCGTGACTTTGCTGAAACTTCTTCCGACTGGTTGTGGGAGACTGATGCCGAAGGACGGGTGATCTGGGAATCCGAACTCGGCGAAGACGCTGGCTGGCAGGCGCACGAAACAGCGATCGGCAAGACGCGCGTCGAAATTGCCGGTGAGCGCGCGGCGGAGACGGACTGGTCGCCGTACCAGAAAGCGCTGAACGAACGGCTTAAATTCAGGGCATTTGAATACTGTTATTCCGGCATCGATCTTTGCCCGCGGTACGCGAGGATCAGTGGCAAACCGGTATTTGACCAGCACGGTACCTTCATCGGTCATCGCGGTGTGGCCTCAAATATTACCGAGTTCAAGGAGACGGAGGAATCGCTCCGCCAGGCCCAGCGTATGGAGGTCGTAGGCCAGTTAACTGGCGGCATTGCCCATGACTTTAACAATCTTCTCGCCGTTATTCTGGGCAACGCCGACCTGCTTGACGAGATGGGGCTCGACGAGATGGCACCCGGTGATCGCCAGGTGGAACAATGTGTCGAGGCCATCATCAGGGCATCGCATCGCGGCGCATCGCTCACTAACCGCCTGCTAGCATTCTCACGCCGCCAGAACCTGTCGCCGGTGGAAGCCGATGTCTCGGCTCTGATCAGCGATCTCGAAGACATGATGCGCCGCACTCTCGGCGAAACCATCGAATTCAGCACCGGCGGCGAGGACAGCCTGTGGCCAGCGACCATTGATCCCCACCAGTTTGAGAACGCTGTGATCAATCTGGCGATCAATGCCGGCCACGCCATGCCCGGCGGCGGCAAGCTTGAAATCTGGGCGGCGAATGTGACGCTCGGCCCGACCTGCTGCGACCTGCAAAACGGAGTGACGCCGGGCGATTATGTCGAAGTCACCGTGCGCGACACCGGCAGCGGCATCGCACCCGACGTCTTGAAAAAAGTCTTCGAGCCCTTTTTTACGACAAAAGAAGTTGGTGTCGGCAGCGGCCTCGGATTGAGTATGGTCTATGGCTTCGCCAAACAATCTGCCGGCCACGTTGAAATCCAGAGCGTCGTCGACAGCGGCACAACCGTAAGACTCTACCTGCCACGATCTGATGAGGAGAAAATCCCTCTAGCCATTTCGTAACCCAAGTTAAGAAGCGGAGGAGATACAAGTTTTTGCGTCTTTAGATTGGTTCAGGGAGACTCGCCGAATTGCGTCTACGCGACTACATGGCGAAACGTCCACCAGCATGAAACAGAGAATTGGACGATGATTGATTAAGAAAATCAATAACGAATGTCCGCTTTGGGTCAGGAACGGAATTACAAATGTCTCTTTTGGGTCAATAACAGAAGTAAAATGCGCTGCCGTATGACGTCCCTTTCACTTCCTAAAGCAGACGCCATTTTTCAGAATGTCCGTTTTGCCTAGGAAAGCAGACGTATTTATCGATTTGAGAAATGGTCCGGAAATAGCCATGAGGAGACATCCATGACCTTAGCTATTTAGGCCAGTATTTGTCTTTTAACAAACGCTTATAAAGCTTTCCTGTTTCAAGACGCGGCAACTCAGGTATGAAATCTATTGAGCGGGGTACTTTGTAGTTGGCCAATCGTTGGCGTGAATAGACCAAGATTTCTTCGGCCAATTCATCGGACGCCTCGACTCGGGCGGCGGTTTGAACAACTGCTTTGACCTCTTCGCCGAAATCGACGTTGGGCACGCCAAATACGGCCACGTCGGCAACATCCGGATGCAATACGATGCAATCTTCAATTTCCTGAGGATAGATGTTTACGCCGCCCGAGATGATCATGAAAGATTCGCGGTCTGTCAGATACAGATAGCTGTCGTCGTCGAGATATCCGACGTCACCTAGTTTAGTCCAGAATGGCTTGGTCGTGTGCCTGGAGTCCCTGGTTTTCTCCGGGTCATTGTAATATTCGAAGATGTCCACGTCGCGCTCGAAGTAGACGACCCCTGTTTCGCCAATCGGCAGCTCTTCTCCCGTGTCATCGCAAATGTGAATGGTTCCCAGTATCGACTTACCGACGGTTCCGCGATGCGCCAGCCATTGTTCGCTGTTGCAGACAGTCATGCCGTTGATCTCCGTACCACCATAGTATTCCCAGATTATTGGACCCCACCAGTCCAGCATTTGCTGCTTTACATCTGCCGGGCAGGGTGCGGCGGCGTGTATGGCGACGCGATGGGTAGAGAAGTCGTGACCAACCCGATATTGCTCATCGAGTTTCAGAATACGGATGAACATTGTCGGCACCCACTGGCTATGGGTCACGTGATGTTTTCCGATCAAACGCAGGGCTTCATAAGCATCAAACCTTTCCATCACAACAATTGTTCCGCCGTTGCTATGGACACCGGCGGTAAACCCAAGCGGTGCTGCGTGGTAGAGAGGCGCCGTCGAGAGATAGATAGTATCTGGACCAATGTCGTAAATTTTGCCGACGAGGCCGTCCAGTATAGATGGCAGCGCGAAACTTTCGCCGCTCAGCGGCCGCTTGATCCCTTTGGGTCGGCCTGTCGTTCCCGAAGAATAATTCATGAAATCGCCGCGTGGCTCTTCCGGCAACGGGTCCGTGGTGAATTTGGGAATCAAATCCTCAAAGCTTTCGTAACCACCGACAACTCCATCCACCATCAAACGGACCGGGCAGGAATCAATGCTCGGCAGGATTTCTTCCGCCAGATCGGCCAACCGTTCTGACGTTATTATCGCTTTGGATTCGGAATCGTTGATTATGTAAATAATTTCTTCTGCAGTTAGGTTTCGATTTACCGCGCAAAGATACATGCCGGAACGTACGGTTGCCCAGTACACCTCGCTAAATCGAATATTGTTTTCCATAAAGAGCGCGACCACGTCACCGGGCTGCAATCCTGCTTCCCGGAAAAAACGCGCCAGCTGGATGCTTCTGTCGTTGAGCTCGCCGTATGTCAGTGTTTCGCCGGAGCCAGCCATGATCGTCGCGATCTTGTCCGGATTGGCGACCGCATGTTCATTTAACGGCATGTTGTTCCTCTACAGAAAACTTTTGTTTGTGATCAAATTTTGGCACTCGGACGGGCCTTGACCTTCGCATACCAATTTTGTGTCGCCGTATTTTCATCCGGGATCTTCATTTTGATAATCCGGGCGAATTCGACGAATACAAAGGCGGTAATGTCGGCCATTGTGAAACTATCCGTCGCCAGATAAGTGCTTTTCCGCAACTGCTGCTCGATCGTCTCGATGAAAATTTCGACCCGCGCCTGACCGCGAGCTGCTAACTCAGGTATCTGGTCAAAATTAGTGGGTCCAGTGATGGCCCGCCCAGTCATCTGCGGGTTGCTATTGCGAAAAGCGTCGGCGATCGACAGGCCGCCCTGTTGTTCGGCGATAGAATTCCACATTGTCACCGCCGCCTTTTCGTCAGCGGTTTCACCCATCAATGGATTCTCAGGCGCTATGGCTTCCAGGTATGTCGAGATGGCGATATTTTCTGTTAGGAATTGGCCACTGTCAGTCACCAGTACAGGTAAAGTTGCCCGCGGATTAAGGGCCAAAAATTTAGGCAGGAGCTGCTCCCCTTTGCCAATACTGATTTCTCTACTTTCAATATCAATGCCCTTTTCGGCAATAAACATACGGGCTCTGCGGGGGCTGGGCGCGGTGGAGCAATCATAAAAAAGCATATTGTCCTCATAATTCCAAGGTGGCTTGCCACAAACTATAAACGTCGGTATCAATTGGGTATAATACCCCCATATAGGGGTATCAACTAGAACGGGTGGCGCGAGATGAAAGCCGACGATTGGGAAAAAGTTGAAACCGTAGAAGAAGCGACAAAATATGCTGTCGATGTCCTGAAATCTGTCGGTATGTCCGGCGGTGTATTTTCATATACACCCATTGGCAGGTTGCCGAGCGGAATCCCCGGTCTTCTGAAGCGCGCTATTCCCTTAAACGTAGATCCAAAGGTTATAAAGGAATGGATGGAATACCAGAACGATCTTGAGGGCCGAACACGGGCGGCGCTTAGTCAATCTCATGACCCTGTGCGTCGTCGTATGATTGCTCAAATCGTGCCAGAGCATTTTGTCATGCAGGAGCTTTTGGAAAGCCGTCGCCTTGCGCGTAATGCGGCAAGCGTCAAATGGATCAAGACACTTATGGATTTCGGTATTCGGGAAAGTTATTCGATACCGATTTTTTCCGGGCGCGGTGAATACTGGTCCATGGCGGCGGTGCGATACTTTGATAATCCCAACACTCAAGAATTGAGTTCCAAAACCCTGGGAGAGTTGTATTGGTTCACTGCAAAATTTGCTGATTTCTGCGCAAATAAGTTAAACTGGCGATCGTACTTGCCCCAAGACGTGAAGCGTCCTCTCTCGCCACGGGAGTTGGATTGTTTATATTGGGCCGCTCAGGGCAAAACTTCTAACGAGACTGCCGAAATGCTTCAATTGCAAATTGGAACAGTGAGAAAATACATAAAAATGGCTACCGCCAAGCTTAACGCAAACAGCAAAACCCAAGCCGTTTGCATAGCTCACCAACTCGGTTACCTAGCGATAGCCTAACAATTGTTTGCAATGAGAAATTAAGTCTGCTTTGGGTCAGAAGCAGACTCTGAACAGAGGTTTCGGTCTATTCCGCTTTACGTTCCACAGCGGACATCGAAATACCGTGTGTCAAATGAAAGAGTTGTCCGCGATCTGTTAAATTTATGCTTCTTTGAATAATTTATGTTTCCCTGCGATTACCTCTCTTGGCATGAGCAAGCTCGTCTCTCCACTAATAAAGGGAGAAGACGATGAAAATAGAGATCAAGCCGCACCGTAAAACGAACCAGCGCCTACCGTGGAACAAGGGGAAAATCATA